>Ga0123341_1001566_pt1 | contig 17513 bp, 6 predicted proteins | sample Turbeapinknodule_FD_89959 | JGI IMG/M metagenome (GOLD analysis project Ga0123341, IMG submission 89959) | Root nodule microbial communities of legume samples collected from Mexico - Turtle bean Mexico pink nodule | ecosystem: Host-associated > Plants > Roots > Nodule | place: Mexico: Nepantla...
ATATAAACTATTTTATATCAATATTTTTTTAACTTTCAAAATAATATTTAATCTAGTTAATACAAAACTAGCATTGCACTATGTTTTGTTGAGCTTGAGTATCGTGTCAAAATATACAACACGAAGAATATCAAAACTTTTGAAAAACCTACTTTAACTCATATTTTATTTGGATTCCGAACTTCTACATACCTGCATTCAGGATATTGGGTTATTATCTTTTAAATAGATTATTATTATTATTATTATTATTATTATTATTATTATTATTTATGACAAATCAATTAATATAATATGATAGATAATATAACTTCTACTTACTCTTTCTCCTGTTTCTGTGCATTATTTGTTAATTGAAAGTTCATGAATTTGATGTTAATGATAATTCATGTCTTCTCTGTTTAATGTGGTAAAGTGTGTAAAAAAACTACTACAACCAATCAAAAGTTATTACTGGTAAGGTTACTACTGAGTAAAAGTAAATAGATTATTTACTTTTTCTTATTAAATTCTTGACAAATTCTTTGTGCATTGAACTTGCATTTTATCACCTTTCAAAATTTTCAAAATTCCCTCTATTTGAATTCAAAAAATACAATTTTAAAATTAAAATCTAATTTTGGAAAAGTAAATCCAGAATGCAATAAATACATTATGGAAAAAAAATCCAAAATACAAAATTTGAAAATACAATCTGGAAAAGAATTTTCAGAATTCAAAAATATGTTATGAAAATTCAAATCTGGAAATATATTTTAGAAAAATGGTTCCAAAAGTATTTTGTTATCCGTACCCTAATTTTATTTAAGGTTATTTTGTCATTTTGCAGGGGTATTTTCGTCATTTCACTGGAAAATTGAGTGCAAAATGACATTGATATGGTGGAGGAAGAATTTGCCTAAATTCTCTTACAAAACAAATTAATTAAAAAAATAAGCATTTTGTGAGAGAAAAAATTATGCACTAGTAATGTAAAAGGGTTTTACTATGTAGTTGATCTTGAACAATTATGCATGATAAACTTGTTGACTCATAATAGTGGTAACTTATGATTGGATGATAATGCTGTCTTACATTAGTATAACATGCTCATTAAACTCTGTTTTATACTAAGTAAAATACTTATTGTTAATTATTTTGGTTGGAGAAGTTAAGGAGACTTTAGTGGCCATCATCACTCATGAGTGGCCCTACCATAGACTCAAAGTCTTAGTCAACTAATACTAAGTTTTTGCCTATGGATGACTAAACCTTTCTTAATAGTAGTCTCTCTCAACTCTCTTGTTCATTCTGCAATCCAAGCCTGAAAAAGGTACAAACGTGCATCAATTGTTCAGGGAATTTTGGTTCATCAGCTCTTAATCCAAGGTTTGGTTCATCCTCATTTGTTGCATGCTGCACTGCTTCATATCTGCAATACGTAGTTGACTGTTTTATGATTGGATTTAATGTCAAAAGATAGAACCGAAAACAGCATTTAGGAACCAAAGAAGCACACATGTTTTGAATGATTTTGTTTTACTCTCTTGCATTTTGTTTATTGGTAAATAATGTGTGTTTAGTAGTGGAAAATTATCTTTCCAAAATCATTTGGCTGTTGGCTCTGGTGCTTTCATTCTTGAAATGTTTTTCCTTTTTTGAAATTGGAAATTTATGAGATCAAAAATATTTTTCTTGAAATTTATAATTTGGTGACCTCTTGAACATTCAGGCAGTTGCTACTTTCCTAATGTTTGATGCTGTTGATTGAGATCATTGCTCAGAATATTCCCTTTCTGGCATAATTTTCAGTATGTCATAGTTGTTGGTTTAATGTGAAAATAAAAAATTAGCTGCACAGTGCATAATTATTGTGCATACTACTACGTGAATCATGATGGACCCTCTATTAACTGGGAGTCGTTGTTTTGGTCATTATCACCATAGAAAGACCATATTTTAGTATGTCAAGAACAGCTGTTTCAGAGTATGTATAATCACATTGAATAGTTTATGGGTTATCAATAAGTTCATTTTAAACATACCATTATTATTGCTATTATAGTAAAATAGTATAAAAGAGAGAGGATGCTTAGGATTTTACTCAGGACTTTTTATCATAAAAATATATTTTTCGGGTACACCCAATAGTTTCACATCGTTTTGTATGGAGGGCACCCCTATGAAATCATACATAATGCTGAAAAGTATAAATGTTGAAGCCTTTTGATTGCAGGAAAATGGCTGAAATAGGTGCAGCTGTGGCGTCAACGTTAATAGAGCGTGTGGTGGATGCAATTATAGGTCGTGCTAGATATTTATTGTATTTCAAAAAATCTGTTGTTGATCTTCGAAAATCAAAGAGAGAGTTGGAGAAGTCATTGCAGCACATTAGAGAACGTGCTCAAGAAGCTGCTACAAATGCAGAGAAGATTGTGCAACCAGTTGAAGAGTGGCTGAAAGATGTGGAAAGGGTTTTGGAAGATGTGCAGGGGCTGGAAGAAAGGGTGGAAGAAAGTCAATGCTGTTTGAACATGACATTTAAGTATTCTCTAGCAAAAGAGGTGATATGCATGACGATGCAAATGAAAGTGGTCAACAACAATAACAAATTTGAGCCATTTTCACACCCCATTAAACTCTCAAGCATGAATTACTTCTTTCCCAAAGACTTTGTGGCATTGGATTCTAGGATGCCAGTTTATGAAGAGCTGCTGCAGGCAATCCAAGATGAGAGGAGCAATGTGATTGGAGTGGTTGGCGTGGGAGGATCAGGTAAAAGCACTTTAGCAAGAGTGGTGGGGAAGCAAATAGAGGAGTCAAAGCTTTTTGACAAGGTGGTTATGACAATTGTGTCTCAAGATCTCAAATTGAGGGACATTCAAGGTCAAATTGCTGATCACTTGAGCTTTTCATTGATGGAAGAGACAGAACTTGGCAGGGCACTACGGTTATCTCACAGGTTAAAAACTGAGAAGATTCTCATCATCTTGGATGGTGCATGGGAGAAGCTGGACTTGGAAGCTATTGGGATTCCATTGAATGAGAATGACAAGAGATGTTGCGTCCTCCTCACCACCCGCAACCAAGAAGTTTGCACCTCAATGAACTGCCAAAGAATGATTGAACTCTCTATATTAAATGAAGATGAAGGTTGGAATTTGTTCAAGCAACGTGCACAAATAGATGATGATTCTCCAGATGAATTGAGAGAGGTGGCAAGGAGAGTCTTTGACAAATGCAAAGGACTGCTAGTTGCCATTCTTGCAGTGGCAAGAACTTTGAAGGGAAAGACTTTTACCAGCTGGGAATTGGCATTACTTAGACTAGAAACTTCTGAATCAATTGATGTTCAAGAGGGCTTGGCAAGTACCTATGAATGCAATGAATTGGAGGAAATAATTTGCTTGGATTCAAAGGATGCAGGACAACTTAGATACCTCTATGCCCCTTCCCAGCCACTTTTCCCCAAACTAAGGAAAATCTTAATCAAAGGATGCATCAAATTGAGAAAAATCTTCTTCCCAAGCATGGTTTCAAGCCTCCAAGAGTTGAGAGAGCTGTCTGTACAAGATTGCAATGAATTGGTAGAAATTGTTTCTTCAGAGGAAGCTAGACAATTGCCAAACCTATCTTTTCAATCTCAACAAGTTTCTTTCCCCAAATTGGGGCTGATTGAGATTGAAAGATGCAACAAATTGAAATCAATTTTCTTTGCAACCATTGTTTCAAGCCTATCAGAGTTGACACAGTTGTCTATATGCAACTGCAACAACTTAGAGGAAATAATTTCTTCAGATTCCGAGGAAACACAGAAGCATAGAAATGTAAATGCTCCTTTCCCACAATTCTTCCCTAAACTATGGAGGATTAGCATTCAGAATTGCAACAAATTGAAAACATTCTTCTCTGCTACCACCATTACAAGTCTACCAGGGTTGCAACAACTAATAGTAAAGGACTGCAACACATGGGAAGAAATAATTTCTCTGGATTCTGATCAAGCAGGACAATCTAGAAACCAATATCCTCTTTACAATCAAGAAGACTGTTTCCCCAAACTTAGAAGCGTCCAGATTGAAAGATGCAACTCATTGAAAACAATCTTTATCATGGAAATTGTTTCAACCCTTCCTGAGTTGTTTGAGTTGACTGTAAAGGGTTGTGATGAATGGGTGAAAATAATGTCCTTAGGTTCGATGCAAGCAAAACAAGCCGGAAATCTATCTGCTCATTCCAAACAAATTTGTTTCAACAAACTGCAGAAAATTGAAATTGAAAGTTGCAAAAGATTGAAAACAATTTTCTTTACAGACATTGTTACAAGCCTTCCGGAGTTAGAACAAATAGTTGTAAAGAACTGCAATGAGTGGGAGAGCATAGTTTCTTTACATTCAAAGGAAGAAAGACAGCATAGATTCCTTTCTGCTTCTTCCCAAGAAGTTTCTTTCCCCAAATTGAGGAAGATTGTAATCGAGAAATGTAACAAATTGAAAGCAATCTTTTCTACAACCATTGTCACAAGCCTACCGGAGTTGGAGCAATTGATTGTAAAGGACTGCAATGAATTTGAGGAAATAATTTCCTTGGATTCAGATGAAGCTGGAGGACTTAAAACCTCATGTGCTCCTTCCCAACAAGTTTCCTTTCCAAATCTGGGAAGTATTAGTATTGAAAGATGCTCCAAATTTAAAAGAATGTTTTACATGGTTATTGTTAATATCCTACCAATGTTGGAACAATTGGTTGTAAAGGATTGCAATGAATGGGAGGAAATGATTTCCTTAGATTCAGTGAAAGCAAATGAACATGGAAATATTTCTGCTCCTTCCCATCATATTTGTTTTCCTAGACTGACAAAGATTGAGATTGAAGGCTGCAATAGATTGAGAGCAATTTTCTCCTCAACCATTGTTACAAGACTGCCAATGTTGGAGCAACTATCTGTAAAGGACTGCAGTGAATGTGAGGATATAATTTCCTTGGATTCACAGGAAGCAAGACAATTTACAAGCCAACTCGCCCCTTTCCAACAAGTTTGTTTCCCCAAACTGAGGAAGATTGGTATAGAATGTTGCAACAAATTGAAAGCAATTTTTTCCACAACCTTAGTTACTAGACTGCCAAGGTTGGAGCATCTGAGAATCGACAACTGCAATGAACTGGAGGAAATAGTTTCTGTAGATTCTGTGAAAATAAACCAACTTAGAAAGCAATATGATCGTTCCCAACAAAGTTATTTCCCTATGCTGCAGAGGGTATTGGTCAACAGATGCAACAAATTGAAAAAAATCTTCTCAGCACCCATTGTCACTAGCCTTCCAGAGTTGGTGAATGTATGTATAAGCTATTGCAATGAATGGGAGGAAATAATTTCTTCAGATTCAGAGGAATCAAGTAAACAAGGAAACCTATCAGCAGCTTCCCAACAAGCTTTTTTCCCTAAGCTGGAATCAATTTATATTGAAAAATGCAACAAAGTGAAAACACTCTTTTGTGTAACACTTGTTACTAGTCTACCCAAGTTACAACGTCTACATGTAGTGGGATGCAATGAATGGGAGGAAATCATTTCTTTAGGTTCAAGGAAAGTAGGACAGAATAAAAACTTCCTTAATCCTTGCAAAAACAAATGTTTCCCTAAGCTAAAAAGAATTTGGGTTGAGGGATGCAACAAATTGAAAACAATCTTGTTTTTAAGCATTGTATCAAGACTACCAAACTTGGAATGCCTGTTTGTTGACAATTGCAACAATTTGGAGGCGATAATTTCTCCATATTCAATGGAAGCAGCGCAATCTAGAAACCTATCAGGTCGTCCAAATCAGGTTAGATTCCCCAAACTTGAAAGTATTGTGATCAGGAGATGCAGCAAAATGAAAAACATTTTCTCTACAATCACTTTATCAAGATTTCCAAAGTTAAAAGAACTTGATGTACTGGACTGCAATGAACTGGAGGATATAATTTATTCAGAAGCAAAACCACTTAGAAACCTGTCAACTTCTTCCAAACAAATCTATTTCCCCACACTACATAATATCCAAATCGAAAGATGCAACAAATTGAAAACAATCTTTTCCTCCACCACTGTTAGTAGCCTGCCAGAGTTGGAAAGTGTGATTATAGAGAATTGCAATGAATTGGAAGAAATATTTTCTTTCGTTTCAGAGGAAGAAGAACAAGTTGAAAATATATCTGCTCCCTCCCAACATGTTTGTCTGCCAAAAGTTCGAAGCATTAGAATCAAAATATGCAACAAATTGAAGTGCATATTCCCTTATTCTGTGGCATGTGAATGTCCTTCACTGGCTTTACTAGATGTAGAGTCTTGCTCTCAACTAGAACAGATTGTTAAATTTGAACATAAAGCTACAAGTGAAGAAGAAGGTGCAGGGGTGGCGGTTGATGATAATCAAGCTAAGCATTTATTGTTTCCAAATCTTGGTTTGCTAAAACTCAAGAAGTTGCCAACTATTACTGGGACTTTCCCTTGGTATGAACCCCAAAATTGTCAGTTGATCATAGAAGAGTGCCCCAAGTATTTGTGGTTCACTTAATGTGCCTCACCACACAGGTACACCACTAACTATTCTGCTACATTTTTCTCTAGTGTTGATTTAAAATGGCATTCACCAATTTAATTAAGGAATGTCAGTTTCTGTGATTTCTGTTTTGTTGGAAAATGTTCTCTTATCCAGTTAGTAGTTATAGTTCAGGAAATATAAACATTATAAATCAAGCATGAGATTAACTCGTTGGATTTAATTCCAAGTTGTGAATTATTTTATCAACTCAAAGATGTAAATTATAGTGTTGTTTGTGAATTAAAGTATGATAATATAGTAAGTACTGGACTTCCTCTTTTTCCCTTTATATTTAAAGGAATACATGTTTTTCTTTATGTCAGTGGCTAAGCAGGGAAGCAAGCTGGTGGTGTGGTCCCCATGGCTGCTAGAACTCTTACTCTCTCGGAGCCTCTTGGTGTCTCAGTTCCTTCATAAGGGTGGTTCTTTCCTCTGCAGTTTCCTCCACATGCAACTTAGCTCTGTTTTATTTCTTTGCTTAACTTAAGTGCTTGTTTATGTACTTTGTGTGTGTGAAATTTGTCTAAATTTAAAAGTGTGTTGCACAATGATCCAAGTAATTATTGATTGTTAATGGAATTTAAAGGACTTTGTTTGAAGTATCTATCTTCAAGAAATCATTGTAATATTATCGATCGAACTAATAAATATCCAAAATGTTTATTGCTCATCTTCTCTCAATTAGAATTTTCCTTTTGATTCAAGGTAAAACTGATTTCAATAAAAGAATGATTTTGTTAGAACCCGACAGAAAAAGGAGTTTTTTCTTTTTCTTTTTGTCAAAGTGGGATCATGGAGTTGGGGCATTATACTTTTCTCGACTCATTTCATTGAAACTATGCCTCAATTCAGTTGCATTCTTGAAATAGAGAGAGATGTAAAGATTGATTGGTAGTGACTGATGATTTTTTCATTTCTTCAACATTATTGGACTAAAGTGGTACACAATGATCCCAGAATAAGTAAGCGCCAAATTTCAAGAATGCTTAATTAATGCACATTCTTTTACTTCCAACTAGCATGTCTAGAGGTCCTACAGGTGCCTGAAAGGAAACTATATATAGATGCTGCAATAAATACATAAAGGTCTAGTTGATGTTAAGTTACTTTCCCGTCATAACAATGGAATTCAAATTCAATACCAATTTGAGTGTTGGTAAGAAACAAGAACTGTATTTAGTATATATACAAGAAAAATACTGGTAATATGATCAAAATACAATTTCATACTAGAAAGCAAAAATGATAAAATTTGATCGATTACAATCTGTTGTGTTCTGCAACATATCTTGTCAAGATCAAACAATGTCAAAATTGACTGATTGCGTACATATTTTTACAGAATATAAGTGATGTTGATCGTAGGAAGGCATTATATCCCAAAAAATGGTTCACTCAAAGAAACTTCAAAAGAACTTTGACACCACAATTCCAATTCCAATAGGGAACATAAACATGTTTCTCTTGATGAAATGTGGCAAAACAACTGGCATGTCGCTGGAAGATTATTACGTGCCCTTTGGTCTTTAGAGAACATTGCTTCGATACACATATAATTCATGAAAGCAGGCTTCAGTGAATAGTTAACTAAGAATTTAATAACTAAGGACAAAAATGTAACTTCTGCAAAATACTCAAAATATTAACATTTGAGCAACAAAATAGAATTTATACTTCATGGTTAAAATGCACTAAAAAATTCCTAGAACTTGCACAAATGGGAATTTTCGTATGATCTAAACTTCAACATGCATGATTCCATTTTCATCTATGATAACATGCAACGTGTATGTTTCTGGATGAATACTAGAGTATGAAGAGACAATATATTCATTTGTCAATGAATAAAATAAAAGATTAGGCTATGATTTGTATCATTAAACTGGAATCTGAGAAAAGGCTTACTTTTGGTGGATAATGGTTTCAGATGCTATCTTCTTGTTCTTCCATCTCCTCAAGAATAACATATTTGGCTGCAGCATCTCCTGAAGGCTCTGCCACGTCACTGCCACTAGCGTGGCCCTTCTGAAGCTTAAGGTATCTGATTTTTCAAAACAACAGAACAAACGCACTTACTGGCTGCCATTAAATAGAGAGGAAATATCACATCTGAGAGAAACACGAGTATGGCTTCCTTAAACCCTAGATAGTATGTGTACAAGAATTACATGGTAGCTATTACGTTGTATTATTAGATCGAACAAAACTTGCAGTTCCATTGTTTTACATATAATAAATTGAGTATAAAATTGGTTATACATGACAAATTCAGCACTATACATACGATTTGACATTGAACTTTCCAACTGTGACCTATTAGTACAAGCAAATAAACTACAAATATCATGTAATTAAACCTTCCCTTCAAGTTTTGGAAGTGGGAAATATAGACTAAAATAATTATTCAATTCAATTATCCCCCTCAATGTGGCAGAAAACTTAAAAATAACACATTTTATTGTTATCACAGAATAAATTAAAATTTGAGAAAAGAATGCACATTTGACTGATATTGTTTCTTGAAGAATACGTTACATGATGACTTACTTGTACCAATTAAACAAACTGACACCAATCATAATAGTTAATAGTCCAAATCCTTTCAACCAAGTGAATTGATCATGGAAGTACAGTACTGCAACCTACACAAAAAACAACATAAAACCAAAAGAGTAAGATGTACAAGCAGAAAACCCAGATGTGAGGGGTAAACAAACACATCAACTCATCTATTCATTTAATACACAGCATTATATAAGTAGAAATGTAGAATAATGCATATCTGTTGCATTATATGCATAATGCAAATCTATACATTATGAGCAGATGTTGAAACTCAAGAATCAGTTAGTGCTCAAGTTAAAACATGTAAAAAACTATACAGCAATACGGAATTGACAAATTACCCTAATTCAATCTAAATACAACAACTAACTAAAGTAGAAATAAAAAGGACAGCTCTAATCAATAATTTGAAATAGTACAGCTGGATTCTAACATCACATTCAAACCAAAATATGAAACTTCTTTGTTTTAAGGTTTCTAGGTCTGTATGATCCTTAACTAATTTCTGTCTTATATGGACTAACAGGAGTCAATGAAAGAGAGAAAAAAAAGTGTGCAATTTGTCTTGCAAATAACTAACAGTTCCATGAATGCTAATTTTTTCCCCTTTATGTATTAAAATGAATGCCAATGTTTAGCTTAGCAACTATTGTAATAAATTCGGTACATGAAAGCATACGCTGCAAAAATGTAATTCTGATACGTTTACACCACAGAAGTGAAACTTGGTAGGATAGAAATATTTGATTGAATAATAAGAGGGACAGACACTGGATAACTATATCAACAAATGGTAATATCATCCAAAATATAATGGTACCATACCAATATGGTGACTGCCTCTTTAACAACCCCAGCTATTGTCACTGTAACAGCACTAGTTACTGAGACCAGAACATATTCTGTTAGCACCTGCAAGAACATCAAGATCCAAAAGTCAGTGTGAAGAAAGAATAAAGTTAGGTAATATGACAGTAAACCAAAGCCTGTTCAGGACAAGTGTAACAAGCAAAATTAAACAATAACTAACAAGCATAGAATTGTTAAGACTCCTCCTTGAGTTTTAGGAGGAAAGAGATATAAAAAAATATACATGTATCTTAAAGGGAATACACAGCCTTACCATAAAAAAAGCAATTGTGCCACCAAGAAGCATCAGCAAGCAACTTCGAGTAATATGCACTGAATTATCAAAGTACTTGTTTTCTTGGAATTCATCCCATGGATCTAAAGCAAGGGAAAGAAGGGCAGTTGCCACAGCCATTACTGGAGTTACATAGCTCATCAGTGTAAGTGGATTTTTCAGACCTGAAATCATTTGAAAAAAGCATAAAAAAAATTTCTTAAAATATAACAGCAGTTACAAAATCTTAACTCGAAAGTAAACTTGGGCAAAGAAAAATGACTCAATGCTAGATCAAGTGAAAATTTAAAAAGATGAAAACACTAGAACATGTCAATATAAAAAGTTAGCCTCACTAAGTCTTCAAATAAATAATTAGGCTCTATAATTTTAGAACTTCAAAGTCCACATCAATGCTTGGAGTGCTCTAAATCTCTTGAGCCAATTTTGGTCTTTCCCTTTATCTTTTTGGCTTTGAGGAGGATTCCTGATCCTCTTCCAGTATTTTTTCCCCCTTCTATTAAGTTATTTTACTAAAAGGAAAAAAAAATCAATTTCTTGATACATAATTAAATTAACAGTTGCATATGCTATTTTCTATTTATTAACTACTCCACATTTATTAATTTCTTCAGGAGCTTAATAATCAATAACCTTGTGTTAAAATATAAGATTCCAGGATTTAAAATATATTGATTGCAATTAAATTCAGATTTCAATTTTCACAAGGTAAGCAATGATAGTTGTTTTAAAATATATGGAAGGTACATATGCAAAGAAAACACAGGACTCCAATAATTTTTCAGCAAGAAGGCAACTGCTTTATTAATCTAATTTTGGATTATAAAATCTACTGTGAAGCAACAGAAGTATTTAGTTGATGAGCTGAAGGAAAAACCAAGGGTTAGGGCAGTACAAACTTTCAAAAGAAGCAACATCCCTCTGACAGTTGAAGTAACCATTACTGATGCATCAGCTTTTCAGCAAGGAGACTCCAACAATAGGTGTACAATTAATTTCTTAGAGATGCATCATTAATCTTCTTTTTTTCAATGTTTTTTTTTTCGTTATTTTTCTTAGGAGGATTGCTTGTCCTCCTTACTCTTCAAAATTCTTTCTCTTAATCTCAATAAATTTATTTCTTTTTACACACAAAATAATAGCTACTAAAATATATGGTAACCGGTATTTCCAAAACTTCGATGTCTAAAATACGTAGGCATAAAGCACCATTTCTGAACCAGCAATTTACACTATTTGGTCACATAAATTAATGTGTCCAGAAAGGAACAAAAGAATGCATAGTGACTGAAAAATGAATAAACTGGCAGAAATGAATGTCAAATTAATGAATTGATGGAGCAAAACCATCAAAAAATAAATAAATTTAAAAAACCAATTATTTAATTAAGTGAAACAATTCATCCAATATATCATATAAATTTAGTAAAATTAATATTCTCAGACATGAAGTTATGCAGAGCACATACCGTAGGCTTCTTTCTTTCAATTTGGTTTTCAGTTCAACACGAATGGCAAGAATGCAAATCAGGTTCCAATACAATAAAATGAAGCAATGTATCAGAATGTATGGTTGACAAAAACAGGAAAAATAAGGGCATGAATGTGTTTCTGGGTCTGTTTTGTGTAGACAGACATGTAGATATCAAATATCCATAGAAATGAAAATGCAAATATAATACCTGCAAAAGGATCTGAGTCATACACCAACGAAACCCAGACATAACAGCAGCAAGCATAACAAGTACAAACCCCCAGAAGTCAAACTCGGTCTCTTTTGAAACTGCAGCACACCAAAATAAATTAAAGATGAAAGGTTTGAATTCTCAATTTGATATAAATTCCTAAACCTTATAAAATGCAATTTGACGAATTTTGGTTTAATTCTCAAACATTATCAGAAAAAAACAATAGTTTTAATTGGTAGAAAATTTAACAAAAAATATGAAGAGTTTATTGGCTGTTTCAGATTCTGAAAACATTTTTGTTGATTAAGCTTCAAACTAAATTATAGGAATAAATGCTGGATGTATTTCATTTTGGAATTGAAGAAAATTCTTCCACACCAAAAAAATCAGAAGTATATTCAACGACACGGGCTAAGATGCAAAAATCCTTGATAGCTATGCTGCTTATTCTCAGAAGGTTTACATGCTCTATATATATACTTTATCATTGAGCTTGTAGGCAGCCAAACTGGCTCAGGTGCTTCAGACTCTAAGTGAAAATAAATGCATATAAAAATAGCATATTATGATAGGTACCAGAAACGTAAAAAGGAAACAAAAACAGAGGTTCTTCTATATATCTCTTTCCTCCGAATTCTTACCACTCGATTATTGCTTAACCCCTCAATCCTCTCATCATTACATTTATGTATCCTCCCATGCAGAATGTACTCAAAATGCCACCTCCCTGTTAACCACATGCACAGGCAATCACTTTAGAGCCACCCATCCCACCTAACATCCCTTCCCAATCTGTTCTAGCTCTCTCATCATCTTTAACCCAATAGCCTTCCCTTTATCACTTAAAAATTTAATAATAGGGGAATATTTACCATATTACTACCACAAAAGTGAAGGAGGATATAATACCTGTTAATAATATGCCAACAGAGATGACTAAGATGATGCCTGAGAGTTTAAGGCTTGGTGTCTCCAACCTTCCAACCAAAATTTACAAAGAGATGTCAGAAAACAAGCATAAATGAATATATATGACCTACAGGATGCATAACCAAACATGCAATCATTTGATAGAGAAAAATAGCAGCATGAAAAAGTATAACAGAAATTAGAAAATAAAATATTAATTGAAATAATTGTTAGCATGTCAATTTTAAAAGAATTACACCTTCCCACAGCATAAATAACTATTGCTGAAAGTAATGATTGATGACTGCAAATACCTAATTCCTTCAAGGTTACACAAAATTTCATGATAAGTGTGCTTTCATTAATAAAAAAAAAGCCTAAAAACTATCTTATTGATGCAGCTGCTTAAATTTTAGAATGTTTAACATTTACTCAAAGAATCATACAATCGGATTATGAAGGCAAAATGACTGGGAACACACCTGAAAGCAAAAGCAAACAGAAGGAGAAAAATTGGAGCAGCAGATTTACACTGCAAGAGAAAAAGGAAAGGTAAATAAGAAGAATAGTTACTTGCATTAAAACGAGGTAAAATGTAGAATCTAATCTAATGAACACTACACAAAGAAAAATAGAATAAATGAACATATATCTATCTCATTATACATGAAAAGAGAAATGTCACAAACCATTGTAGCAAACGTGACAGAGATGAAAACTAGAGATGCATTGCTCAAGTTAACATCCATTGCAGTTCCAAAAGCAGTTGGTACAACTGTTAAAGGCAAAGTCCATCTGTGGCATTAGTTGATATAAAAGTTAATGTAACAAGTGATGAGAAATCTGCACAAAAAGTGTGCTTCAAGGTATAAGGTTAGCAAAAGAAACAAAAGAAGAAAGAGTAACAGAGTCAACCATCCTAGGAGTTGTTCAATCATTTCATATTGCTAGCAAATTTGTGCATACTCAGATCGGTAAATAACAATAATTGCTATTTGCTGGAACATAGGTAAGCTCCCATAATGATAAACAGAAGTATGGGAGTAGTTTCACAAAATTAAGCATCAGATATTTTAATTTTTTAGTAGAAAAGGGTGATAAGTTGAGCTCATTTGTCTCACCATGTAAACAAACACTCAACCTACAAACATGAAAGTGTAGTATGTTTGACTCCGTCTTTATTCCAAGCTACAAAAATGTTACTAGTTTGGACCAAACTACTACTACTACAACCTGGAGATTCAAGTAGAAAAAAAATGAGAAAACTAATTCCTATTTTGAGAAAAGTTATCACCACAAAAAACTACAAATGATTTTAAATCAAAAGTAGCAGTGCAACTATAACTGAAGTCATTCCGCATTTATAACAGTCATTAAGTGATATGAAAAATCACTACCCAAAATGTATTTAGAAGAAACAACATTACATACCTATTCCATATAATAAAGTGGTGGAGAGAGTTAAAACCTATTATAACAAGAACTGGTGGATACAGGAATCAAAAATTTACCTCTCAAAAAGTAATCCCTCCAAGAAATGACAACATTAGTCTCAAACCTATGAGACCAAAACCAGGTGATAAATTTTGATAGAACAGCTTGCATTGTAAAGTGGATAGTATTCATTAAAAAAGGAGCTGGGAACTTTCCCATATGATCTCCCAATAGACTTTTATTATACCTGTTCAAAATATTTTGGAATAAGAAATGGAGGAAAAAAGGATATGCATCAGAAACAATAGACAGGATAAATACACCAGCAATGACAAAAGGGTAAACAAGGAACTTACAGGGTCAAAAAGAGACTGAAAGTGTACCACATAAGTATCAAAAACAATGTCTTCAAGATATTTGCTAGATGAATAGGATTCTGTGAGCTTTTATCCAATGATTCATCATCACCCACAGAAATGTAGGAATCAACATCACTTGTTCCTCTTTCAGACTTGTCCTCAATGTCAAAAGATGCATACTTCTCGGATCCATTACCTCTCCGGTGAACAAAATCATCATCCATCGTATCAATACCGTTAGTTTGCATACTCCTCTGCCGAAACTTTTGGTGAAAGAATCTCTCTCTATCTAAAGCTCTGCTCTGCAGCTCATTCTTTTGAGGAATAGGTAACGCAAAATCAGAGTCCTCTTCTAAACTAACATCTCCATTACATAATTGCTCATCCAAACGGATTCTTTCATCATCATCTTCACACCAGCGTGAAAAGGAAAGTTCTCTACGAATGGACGGTCCTAAGCTTTCACTGACAACATCATCAACCTCTGTAAAATCACCATTCTCTGAATCCAATTCACTCTGTACCATCTCCTATTATCCATGTATGTACTCTTCCATCCAACTTATGTTTAATATCATCACTTGTTACCAAATCCAACAACATAAGCACACTTCAGTGCATAACACAACTAGTGCTGGACTGCTGTTCAGGCACAGGACTGCCTCTATGATCAAATCGTCACGTGGGGACCCACTGATACTAAGTAAATAAAAATAGGCTCAATTTATTTCAGTCCAAAAAAAGAACCAGCTCCAGAGCTCTTAGATACCCACTCTATAGTGTGGCTTAGATTAAACTAAAGACTAGATCTTTACATGTACAAGTTCAAGAAGTCTGAATTTCATGCCATATGACTAAATCTACCATAAGTCATAACTAAATCTAAACAAAACCATATTACAATACAAACTGGTAAGAAAGCATAGAGGAAAATAAAAAAATCTCGCTAAAATTTATATTGAAATTGATTGAAAAAGCAACAAACCCCTCAACTACCTATTATCACGGTACGCCCCAAAACAGCTTGATACTTAAAAATAATAAGAGTAATCAATGAAGACTTTCATTTGCAACACAAGAATAGGCAAATACATATTCAAGGTTGTTTTGTTCTGCAGTGCCATTTTTAAACCGGCCCAAAATCAGTTCATAGTCATCAAGCGTAAAGCTGAATAAAAAGATCATTACTTTGATGCAAGCTGAGAGATATAAATTCCCATTTGAACTAACATTACCTCGTACAAGTCAAACAAGAAAAAGTCCATAAAAATGCAACCTTTGGGATACACACGGGCTTTTGATGATACCCATCATGAAACTTTGATTAAAAAAATTAATGTTAATTTCCTGGAAGCATGGAACTAACCTGGGGATGATCGACAGAGAGAAAAAGAACGAAACAGATCTGAATTTGAAGGCGTTGGATCTGAAACTTGGTCTGAATGAAAGGTGCGTTGGGCGTTTCGCGGAATTTGTTTGAAGGTTATTGTCTTGCACAACAGCAGAGTCACCAACCTGTTGTTAATGCTGATTATTATCGATTTATTGCCCTCTAACAAAGTATTGATGTTTTTTTGTTATCATTTGACGCATAATCAATGTTGGTCCATAGATTTTTTGCTTTGCATCCATTTTTTTCTTTTATTTGTAATACTTTGCTTTCAATTTTGGAAAAATGGTTGGACAGGTAAAGTAGGTGGAAGACAGAATTGGTCGACACGATTTTCAGGTGTATGTTTCACTGTTTGTAGGAAAATAATGAAATTAAGTTTTATACAAATTGTAGCAGTTATTTATGTTAGAAAAAATTATTTCGGCAATAATTTTTTATTAAAATTAATCATTATAAAAAAATCATGATTTATTAAGATAGTACAATAGATTTTGTAGACTAATTAGTAAAAAAAACATTGATCGTTACATTGTATTAACCAGTATTATTATTATAACTTAATTACATAAGGTAAAAGTTAGAGTTATTTTACAGGGAAAAATTATATTTTTAGTAGATAATTCTCTTAAAAACACTTCCACTTTTTATTCAAAGAAGTCATATTTTTGTATCACTTTAATTGGTTTTTAGTTTTCCTAACTAAAAATTTATTTGATGATATCAGTAGTATTTATTTGTGGGGTTAACTGAGAAGACATAATAACATAGGCATGATTAAAAAAATTGGTTGCATTACTAAAAAATAAACAAACTTTATTGTAACTTGAAGTGTTTTTTTAAGACTATTTTTAACTTTTTATATTTGTTCTTCCTTATTACGAAAATATTTATTAAGTTTATTATTTGTATTTTTAACACGAGATAATATTTTATTATATTTCTCTCTTCTTCCATTTATAAAATAGAGTTTATTATTTTTATCCTTTTTATATTAGAGGGATTTCTTAATTTTTACCATTTTATGAAATAAGACATTGATGGTGATAGATAAAAAATTTGCTTTATTTTATTACAAACTAGATTTTTTACATTATTTTGTTCATTTTAATTATTACATTATTTACTGTGTTTATTTATTTATTATTTTTAAAATGATATTACTAGATGATAAATTTATCTTCTTTTATTTTAATGTTTTTATTACGATGCTTATTTCAACCTTGAACTATTTATGTTATTTTTATGATTTAAATTATATCAATTAACACATTAAAAATATGTCTACTTAAAATAATGTTATTTTTCTATTACATTAAATTTGGGTAAGAATAGTTTAAAATATAGATTAAGATTAACAGCACAATTTACAGAGTATAAAACTCTAATAATTAAATATGAAAGATATATATATATATATATATATATATAGAGAGAGAGAGAGAGAGAGAGAGAGAA
>Ga0123341_1001567_pt1 | contig 17512 bp, 10 predicted proteins | sample Turbeapinknodule_FD_89959 | JGI IMG/M metagenome (GOLD analysis project Ga0123341, IMG submission 89959) | Root nodule microbial communities of legume samples collected from Mexico - Turtle bean Mexico pink nodule | ecosystem: Host-associated > Plants > Roots > Nodule | place: Mexico: Nepantla...
ATATTATATATTTAGCAATATATATTTTGTGGGAAGTGTTACAAAGTAAAGAAATAGTTACAAATAAATTATTTTGTTGCAAAATAATGTCATCGTCAAAATATTCTTACAAAGCATCAATCAACAACGAAAGTAACTCTTTCCATTAAAGAATCATAACTCATAAAGATTTGGCATTACTAATATATACAAATTAAATGTTCTGAAGGCAAAAGTTTGGAGTTTAGAATATTTTGCACCTATCACAAACCATCAAAAAATGGCACGCATTCTTATATACTACTTTATTGTGAACGTTCCATTCACGCAGCATTTACAACTAAATACTTCATTCTGACATTTAGTATCAATCAAAATATTCTACTATAATGTTTTTTAAGGATTTTCTATTCTCTATTCAATTGCATGGGGCAACTCCTCTTACTTTGGAATACCAAGTTTTATACATGTATATTTTTTAACTTGAATTTATTTTTCAATGAATAAATTTCAAAATTTCAAATAGTACAAGTTGTTTTCATAATTATACTATCTGGTGGTGAGAAAGAGTGATCGATAATGCAGAATGAACTTGGGAGCAAACGATAAATTCATGATTAACTGTGATTAAATCAAATTAATTATAAGTTATTATTAAGATACAATTGGACTTCGTCTGAACTCAAAAGCAAGTCCATGATAGTTGAGGTTCATCCTAAAATTATAAATATTATAGAAGATCCAGTGTCAAAAATAATCTTTTCATCCTTAATTTACTTGCATATTGTATTCGGACTGACTTGAGCGTCGGAACACACCTTTACAGGTACCCCACCCCGCTCATCTTGAATAAAAGAAATGCGAGACGAAGAATCACTTTTATAAGAGGAATAATCCTTCAAACTATAACATATAATAAAAATATAAAATAACAACATACACACTCACACACAGATAACAAATTATCAGAAAACACACACACAAAACAGAAAGATAATAATTAGCAAGAAACACACACAAAAAAACAACCAATTAACATGATACACAGATAAAGGGAACTGAACAAATTAATGGATAATGTTTGTGGTGTGGCTAACAGATCAGTGGTCAGTAGTAGTAGCCATTACTATGTAAAAACATTGATGAGTCCAAATCTGTTTTGTAGTTTGTTACCATTTTTTAAGGTCCATGAAAAATTCTCACACTTCACCACAGCCATATAGGAGCCGACCCGTACGTTGGAGCTTCTGCTTAAGCCACTATCATGTAAAGTAGACAAAGGTCACACCACCCACCACTCACACTGTGCACCCACTTGCTCATTGCAAATTTTTTTCCCAGATAATCTTCAATCACAAAATTTCAGCAATTAGATTAATTTAATTAATAATAACTGAATAAAAGCTCATATTTTTTGTAATATATAGTCATCCGTATCTATCTTGGTACAACAATAGCAGGGTTTCTGTTAAATTTCCCAATAAAGACAAAGTCACCTTTTTTTTTCTTCCTTTTCTTTGATCACTAACCTAAATCATCTAATGATTCCATTGCACTCAATCTCCTAGTCTTATTGTTGAGTTTTTTTCAAGAGAAGCTTTCTTTACCTAATTTTGCTCGTATTTTTCCCCATTAATCACGCAGGTTTTACCTGGCGTGAGTTGGATTGAAACATGTCAGATTTGAACTGTTTGTGGAATTTAATATTTTGAGGTAAAGCCAATCTCTTTGCGGCTATTTGGGGGCTTGTTCCTTGGACAGTGAGGTCGTCCATTTCATGTGACATCCCAGGTTAACATTTTTTTTAAAGGTTTGATTAGTTTTAAGAATATCTTGAGAGATTGTGTCCCCAATAAAGAACTGGATTGTTGGAAGATATGTTTGTTACTCCTTTCATTTGATCACATTTTCATCCTCTTTAATTAAAAAAGCAGGAGTTTTTTCGGTGGGGTTTGTACTGTGGCAAAATTAGGAGTGTCTTGAGAGTGAACGAGTTGTTAATGGATGAAGATAGAGGTGATGTATTGGATCCGGTTCATGATGGGAATTTAAGTCATTTGGTTGAAGGGGTTGCAATTGCTAGCGATAGTATAAGTGGAGAAGCTGGAACTTCGAGACAGGTCGATGAGAACTCGGGATCTGATAAGGAGCTAAAGGAGGAAGTTAAGGGTCAAGACAAGCATGGTCGCGAAAATTCCAGTGATAAGTTACCTGGGGTTGATCAGGGAACTAGTTATAATTCAAACCATTTGGTTAATCAAGAAGTGATTGAAACTGTGGTTGTGGTTGAGTCTGTTCAGAGTGAGTACATCAATGAAGAGAATAGGAAATTGGAAGTGAAAGTTGAGGAAGCAGAGTTGAGTTTGGTGTCCATGAAAGCAGCAAAGGAGGTGTCTGAAACTGATAAAAGTTCATGCGTGATTGATATAAAGTGCAGCAGCCACAAAAAGTTGTATGAGAATTCTGAAGGTGAAACGATTTGTAGGATTTGCCATCTGACTTCTGGTCAGTCATCAGATGTAACAATTTTTGGCACTGCTAACAGTGCCACAACTTTAGATTTGATTCAGCTTGGTTGTGCTTGTAAAGATGAGCTAGGCATTGCGCACGTTCACTGTGCTGAGGCGTGGTTCAAGCTCAAGGGGAACAGGTATCTGTTCTTGTCAAATTAGTTTGATTCTAGTTTTGTAGATCGACAATAAAATTAGTGTGCTTTTTGAGGTTTTGCAATGATGTAATACTGTTTGGCACAATATCTGATAGCAAATATTCCTCTTCCCCTTTTGTTGCTCTATGTCTGTGTATGTTTGCAGGTACTTTGATAATATGGAACATTTATTAATTCAACAATAGTATTGGATAGGCTTTATCTTTTTGTCTTGATCTTTTGAGGTCTGTGACTTCCTTGTAAACGTGTTCTTATTAGAACAGGATTTTAGAAGTAGGACTTGTCAATATCATAATTAGGATGCCTTCAAACCCTTTCCATATCCATGACTAGGCTTATGCTTGATTTTGGCTTCATAAGGCTCCTTTGGTTGAGCTCTTGGCATTGACTTTGCTTACCACCATTACATTAGAGAACTGGGTAGCGTAGCGCGCTGCTATTTGCTTTGATTGGTATATCTGTAGTTGGCCAACCGTTATCATCATTACTGAACCCATGCATAGCCATTCCTTGCATATTGATTAGGATTCTATGATGAGAAAATTGGAGAAATGCATCCGAACACGCGGTGAAGTTTCCTCCTTTAGGATGTAAGATTGTGGATTAGACATGAGCATTATTAGCAATTTTCTTCTATTGTTTGTGAATTGATGTTAATTGACATCCATAAGATGCATCAAGTGATCAAGTCACAGTTTGGCAAGTAGTAAATTATTGGATTTGGTTTTCACATTCTTGTTGGGTCATCGATATTTGAATAAGTGTCTCGATGAAGATCCTTTTGGATAATGTTTCCATGTTCAGATGACACAGGGGACATAGACTAGGAAAATGTTAGTCTCATAATATTATAGGGATATATTGACCAAACCCCATTGACCTGAAATGTAACAGTAGTTTTGCCTTCTATCCATTGGATGGTTCTAAGGTTTCTTTTGCGTACAAGTTAGCTCTATTGTTAGATACCAAATACGGAAATTTGGTTTCATATCAAGCGAAAGCCATTGGTCAATCTAGCATTAACTGATCATTGTGAATACAAATTCTTCTATCCTGTAAAGGGCTTCTTTGGATGAACACTTATTCAACGAGAGATTATCACAGGAAAGCCTATTCATTAGTTTGGAAAGAGTTTAGTTTGATAAATTTGCCCGTAAAACTGATTGAAATAAAATAAACATGATCCTGAGGTTCTTTTGTTCTCTGTTATACTTCTATTGTATGAATACTAAATTTAAAAATGGTCTATGGTGCTATCTTTTATTGATATTAGCTTCCTTCTACACCACAGGTTATGTGAAATATGCGGCGAGCCTGCAAAAAATGTTTCAGGTGTTACTAGTAATGGATTTATAGAAGAGTGGAATGAAAGAAGATTCATGGACAACGATGGTAGTTCATCCCCAAGGGTTGTTGGATGCTGGCGGGGACAGCCATTTTGTAACTTCTTGATGGCATGCTTGGTGATAGCGTTTGTTCTGCCCTGGTTTTTTCGTGTAAATATGTTCTAGCTGATGAATCAAACTCTATAGTTCTTGTCTTCAATTCTTCATTCCTGCTAATATGGTGAGTGAATGATTGGTTTCTGACATACATTTTATGAAGAATCATCACATTTCAGTGTGATGTTAATGCTTAAACCTCGTGTCCAAGTTGACACTCTGAGGGTGTGTGCCCTCAAGAAGATCTGAAGCTTCCATGTAAAGAAATTACCAGCTTGGCTAGGGATAGTCAAACTATTTCCTGGATGCATTCTTTGGAGTGTGTGTGTGTTGTTTTGAGGTAAATATATACACACACAGTATATCTTACTTTTGGTGGCAATAATATTGTAAAAATTAAGATTATGCTGCAAAACAAACACATAGATCCTCCTTTTGTTCCTTCTTCTTTTTCACTTGTTTTAGTTCCCTTTACTGTTAGACAATTTTTTGGATCTATCTCATCATCATAATAAAGTTTCAAGTATAATCGAGTTGAGAAACCTAGGTTAGGTAAATTGATTCAAAATCCTCTTTTGACAAAATATTTTTGAAGGCAATACCTCTTTTGACAATACCACTGTGTAACTTATTTTTTACTACTCTCTTTAATCCCTTTTATAAGAAATAAATGATAAACGTGCAAGATAAGTTCATTCTTGCATTTAAAATATAAACTTAATTTGGATTAATTAATCAAGTGCTGATGACTCTTGTGCTGTTTCCTTTCACACCAACTATTTTAAAAGAACAGGAAAGTAAAGTTTTATTTCTAATATAATATAGTGATAAATTCTATGTTTGACAAGATATCTATTTTCCACCATCTTTGACAAACGTAATTAGAATAAAGAAAGAAGAAAAGAGGAGAACAACAAATTGTACTTCTCCTAAATTGTTGTGAATTGTAATAGAGACAGCACAGAAGGCACAAAAACTGGAGGGTCCATCTCTAGTTTGATTGATAATCCAAGTGGTTGATGGAGATGGAAAGTTCGTTAGGCTCGACCAGCAATTAAGACATGACAATTGCATTGCATCGACCATTGTGTTTACTTTGGTTAAAATTTGAGGTACTGGTCGTGCAATTAAAGGTTGGAGAGCATGTCTTGGAGAAAGAGTAACATTGTTATTTATACACATAAATTGTGGATTACTATTATTATTACAATAATAACAGTATAAATTAAACGTATAATACAAATCACTTAAACTATTACATGTAAATTACGTGTGTTAGAGTTTTAATTTAAGAGTTAATTTTTTATATTATAATAAATAATAATAATTTTCTATATCTGTGTGTGGATATACATTTTACATTTTCAAAAACTTCAAAATTTACTATGAGAACTAAAACAACGAATTTGAATGAGATATGAGATATGAATGAGAGAGTGAAAACATATTTTTCTAATCTTTATTTTCTCCATATCATTCCAATATCTAAATGGAAAGCAAAATCACTAATTTACATTGATACAATGAGTCAATGCTTGATCTCTACACAAGAAATTCGACCAACGCATGGAAAAGAAGTAACAACGATGTTTGCAACCTTACTTTTAACATGATTACACATTTCAGCAAAGAACTAATGGGGCTCAAATCATCATCAATCATCAATCATCATCCATATTTTAACATATGGTCAAAACTTTTATGTAAGTAGTGTGTGACTTAACAATCTATAGAAATGCAGGTCTGGGAGAGGCTTGAACTATCAGCTCTGCTGATAAAAGGGTTAATCTTCACCCACACCAGAGAGAAGACAGAGGCCAACAACACTGACCACAGAATAACAATGGTTGGAGTACGATTTTGGCGACCCATGAGACCCTTGAGGAAAGGATAAAGATGGAAAATAACCCAGAAGGCAAAGAAAACCTTTCCAAAAAGTGGTCCCCAAGACTCATATCCTCCATTAAGTGCATCAGAAAATCCAGCCACAACACCAACTATGTTAATAACGATAAGGGTGGTTGGAGGAATTAAGAGTGTGGTCCACTTGATCATATATAGTTCACCAAACTCACTGTCTTCAGCAGCTTTGGCAGTGACAGTGAAGTTAGTGTCAACACCAGCCAACATCTTGAGGAATCCTTGGAACACAGCAAACAGATGGGCTGAAACTCCTCCAATCACCCAGAACTGCTCATTACGCCACAAAGCTTCAATGGTCACACCACTCCAACGCAGCTCAAGCACACTAGTGATTATAATAGACAGGAAAAGTCCAAGAAAGAGGGCACTTGCAAGGTTGGAAAGCTGCATCAAATTATCAAATGTTACATTCGTGCAATGATCTTAATTTATTTATGTATATACTGATCTGTTGCTAAAACAGTTTTCATTGGTTGTGTAATTACTCATTACGCATAATTATGACATTTCTCCTTACGGATTCAATGAATGATTAATGAGTAACAACAAATATATCTTCTAGAGTTCGATAGATATTTACTGTTACTACTGCTTTTAAGATAATTATCATAGTTATCAATAAAGTCAATAAACTTTTACATATATAACAATTTTGTAACATACCTTCACACTATCATGCATTAGTAATTTTTAGCACTGTTAAATACAGTCAAGGAATTACCGTTGGTATGATGAATTTTCCTGTGAGAAGGCAAATTGCAGGCAAAGTGCAATAAGCAATGAGAGGAAGGGATGTAAACGGGTAGACAATGGTGTTTATGTAAGCAAGTCTCTGCAGCCATTTGAGGCGACCTCCTGCAAAACCATACCAGAGGGGGCAATGTCTACTGAAGAAGATTTCAACTGATCCAAGGGCCCATCGAAGAACTTGGTGCAATCGATCAGAAAGATTGATTGGTGCTGAACCTTTGAATGCAGGCCTTAAGGGCATGCAGTAAACTGACCTCCATCCCCGGCATTGCATCTTGAAACCCGTTAAGATATCCTCAGTCACTGAACCATAGATCCATCCAATCTGAGCAAACAAGAGAACATGTGATCAAATAAGTAAAAGGTAAAATGTAGTAAATGTAGCTAGAATGATATTCTCAGTGGTAACTAAAACATCATCACAGGTGAAGAGCATTGGCATTTGAGTGTAACCTCTTTTCCCCATGCAGTCTTCTCTTCATATCCACAGCTAATAACATGAATGGCCTCCTTGATCAGCATTGAGGGATCAGATGATTCTGGCAGACCTCCACTCTCCATTAGTGTAGATTCAATGAAAACAGTGGACAAACCAAATGTTTTCTCAAAGCTCGTTTGTGAAATCAGCATTGACCTCTCATATTCATCATAATCTGGAAGACAAAATAAGAAGCAAGAAGCATTTTCCTCATTCAAGACTCTGCTATGTGCTTAAGTAAAACTGATTCACAAAGTTAACTGTGCTTACTGTCCATCTCCCTAAGATTAAAAATAGCAGCATCAAGTTCTTCTCTCTTTGCATCTCTATAAAGCTCCGAGACATCTTTGGTTTGCTTCTTTGAGGGACAGCAACAACAGGATGATGATTTCGGTAATTTGGGCATGGAAGGTGGGCTGTAGCCATAAAGTGCCTGTCTATTGAAAACACATCCAGTTCCCACATATACAGGTCCTTGAATGCCATCAAGCCCTTTCATGTTAACCTGAAAGAGATCAAGGTAGGAAACTACAGTAAATGTGTGTCCATGATTTTTACTTCATACAAGTTATGCCACCAGAGGCACTTTCTTCAACACCATGACAATATTGAAGCAGATAAATTCCAAATTAACTGAACTCCATCATTCACAAAAAGAAAACACATCAAAGCTGTTAATACTTGTTTGATGCTAAATTTTCTACCACACTGAGCCTACAATGTGTATGAAGTTTTGAAACTGTTTATTCTATTTAACTTACATCAAAGAAAACTGTGTTACGATTGGCATATCGATCACTACGATCAATACCATCAAATCTCTGGGGAAACTGTACATAGCACAATTCTCTACCCATTACTGGATCCATCAGAAAACACATTGCTTCTCGAACAGCCTTGCTATTGTTCACGTAATGATCACAATCAAGATTGAGAATGAAGGGAGCATTTGTGAGAACTGCAGACACCCTCACCTGTATAAGTCCAAATAAGCATCAGCCATTATAAAATTTTAATGACCTTACATAGAATATTAGTACAAGTATCTACCATACCAGTGCATTTTCAGCACCAGCCTTTTTGTGGTGTTGGTAACCTGGCCTTTTCTCTCTGGAAACATACACCAACCTGGGAAGTTCATTTCCTTCTATGTCATGGGCACCACTGTGTCCAAGGAAAACCTGCAAATGACAAACAGAAAATTTGCTCAGATTTCAGTTTTTTTTTTCAATGAAGATGCATGTAGAAGTATGGCATGCACTTGTTCCAATAATTGATCAATAGAACTAGTCGATCTAACAAAAACAGAGGAGGTTCTCACTTTTCATACAATCATTCAAAAATTTCTTCATATTATTTGCTCAGAATGAAAAATAGAGTGATTATTACTATAATAGAACAACCAATTGCTTATGAATGTTAAAATGGAGCACTCATTTTCAACAAAAGAAAAAGTAAGAACAAATATTGTGGATATTGAAGAAATATACATAAGGCTTAACTTGGTGAAGCCATAATTAATTTAAAAACTAATCATATTGAAGAAAGCTTATTGTAAGCTGAATATGTGGTAATATCTTCTACACAAAGTAGATAATTAGCTTTATATAGCATTCCATTAAAGTACTGGGCTTTTAGACTTCCACATTTGCTCCTTCCAAATAATTTGGTAGCCAATTTGCAGAAATCAGGCATCTGACTATGTTAGAATTGAGGTTTGAGTACACACAAAATGAATGGATGTACCTGAATCATGCCAGGGTGATCACGGGAGTTATTTCCTGGCCATGAGGTTCCATCTTGCATAGTCCATCCTTCATCTGGTGTTTTCTGAGCCTTTGCTACCAAAGCATTAATTCTCACTTTAAACTCTTCATAGTCTCTCTGGAAGAAAAGCAGAGATAATCATGAAGAGGTTTCTCTTTGAATAGAAAAAGGTGGGGAGTATAGCAAGTCATGTTTTCTAATTGTTCCATCAAGGTTGTCCTGACTTTGAGGTCATAATAAATATATGGAACTTCAAATGCTTACCTTCATTGCTCTACGTTCCTTCACAAAAGAAGGTTGTACTTTGTCCTTAAGGTAGTCAATCTTCTGAGAGAAGTAAAACTCAGGTGCTCGTGGTTCAATCGAAAATTTTTTGCAAAATGGAATCCACTTTCTTGCAAAGTCAGCTGTCTCCACAAGGGACTCAAATGTCAGCATTGCAGCACCATCATCAGACACATAACAAGATACTTTATCCACAGGGTAGTCCACAGCAAGAATAGAAAGCACTGTGTTAGCAGTGATCAATGGTGGTTCTTTCAGAGGATCGACTGTACTGACAAAGAAATCCACAGCAGAAAGCTGAGAGGGTTCACCAGGCCTTTCATATCTGGCATGACAGTACAGAAGTGAGCATTCAAGCATCCAAAATATAAACTAACTGAATATCATTCTCAAATTCAACTTAGATGTTATTTCAATTTATATTATCCATTCATTTCATTTGCAAAGATTACCTTTCACAAAAATAAACTGAGAAAGAAAGAAAGAAAGACTGGAACATTTCTCAATCCACTTCAATTGATTTTTCATTTCAAATCTTGAAGTACAAGGATCAAAGTTTCCAAATGTTTTACAACTTTGCGTATTTACCTTGCAGAAAGCCTGTCAATAAAAGTGTCCCTGTTGATCGGATACCATTTAGGGAACTGATCTAATACCCAAGAAAATGCAAACCAAATCTCACAGATGATGGATGTCAACCACAGACCAAAAGCACTGTCAACAGGATTTGTAACTCGATAATGAAAGAAAAGACCCAAGATTATAAGTCGGACGACTATCACAATTCTGTATGGTGTGATTCTTGTTTTTGGGATTGGAATAATGGTTGAAAGTGGCTCAGCAGCTGCAGCCTCAGAGGACCTGCAAAATATAGCAGCATGAAGCCATGCACATCATATATATATATATATTGAATTTTATGGGCAAGTTTTAAAATGATAGAGAAAGGCCACTAAAATTAATAACCACATGAAAATATTCATTATCATATTACTACTAGTCTTTCAACTACAACCAGCTGAATTATAATAATTTGATGAAAAGTTGGCAATTAACTTCAGGAACTAGTGCTTGTTATTCTTCATTCACTATTAGGAATTTAGGATGCTGAGGTGTTTAGATACATAATCCTACATATACCAGCATTCCAAAAAGGAAAATACAAGAATACTTACAAGGTTGAGAAATTAGTCAATGAAAGAACTCAAACAATTTTTTGATTTTAGTCCTTACATGTACTTTTCTTAACCATTTTGTGTCTGATTCCATGTGTGTAACCAAATAACTCTACCTCATCCTCACCACAATTTACAAGGAACTATTTTAATTTCTTCTATAGCTTCTCTTAAAATAAACCTAATTAAGGTCTGAAATACTTTTAGCTTTCCAAAAAGGATGTTATTTCAATACACATCTTGTATTGTTCCCTGCAGAAAATATGTTACATATCGCATTGAACTCACTGTATTTCTTCCATCTGCTGTTCTTGTGGAATTGGTGCCTCATTTTCAGCCTTAGGTGCAGATTTTTTCTTCTTGTTCTTTTTATCCTTTTCCTTCCAGCTTTCCACTCTATTTTTCCAGATAGGATTCCCAGATTCATCATTCAGTTCTACAAGAAAAAACAGATCATGATTATCAAAAGAAAGTTCTAAAGAAGTTATACTAGAAGGTGTGGGCCAAGTCTCTCTTTACCACTATCCACTGTGGACACAGTACTGACATGCCTAGCATGGAGCCCAACATCCTACATAATGCAAGCAAAGATTGTAAGTGCAGATATGAAAAACTTGACACTAAAAATTTAAGGCTAACTAATGACTCTTTGCACCTTCAATAATGAATTACCTGAGAAACATTGATCTGGGCAGCCGTAGTGGTTTGATCATCATCTTTTGCTCTATCTATGAAATATATACAAAAGGAGACAAATCTTAGGCTATTTCACCCAAACAAAAAAAGCATGTGATGAACTAGTATTCATACGACTTTTTTATTTTATATATTAAAATGAGTTATGAGTATAATCACAGAATCTTCACTGAATGAGTTAGGAAGTGAAAGAAGGAACTGACATTAGAGGGCTACCACTTACCAGCATAGGGAGTGGCACATCTCAAGCAGATCTTACGACCCTCATTGACTTCATATTCAAAACAAGCCTTGCAAATTGGGAAATAGCACTCATGACAAGCCACAAACACCTCCCCATTAGCATCATGTCCTACTTGTTCACCACAAGAGTTGCAGAAGTGAGCTCCGGATTCCATCATCTTTGGTTCTGGTCCACCAAAAATCGCTCTCCGACTGACCCTTTGGTTCTCAGTGTATGCTCTGATGGATTTTTATATGAATAAACTCATTGAGGGTGGTCTCTGGTGTAAAGGGTGTGGAGGGTGATGGTAATGTGGTGGATCATTTTCAGAGGTTAGGAGGTTGGTGTCATTCATTGTGTAGCTCACACACAAAGGCACATTCAGAGACAGACAGTGAGAGATGAGAAGCAACGTCTGGTGTTTTTTTAAGAAATTAAACATTTGAATTTATTGCGGGAACTATAAGGAATGCTTCGGTTGTGCAGGGTACGTCTTTAACTAACAACTCTTAAACTACAAGCTCACGACCACTGACCAGCAACCGAAGGAATATTATAGGTACAGGTACTAAAATAGCTCTACCATAAAAACATCATAAAATAAATCAAATTACACGTAATATAAGCATTGATACAATACTTTTTTGGAATCACTGTGACATTCATAATCTTATCTTATGTAAGAAAATTTTGATAAGGTGTTTTTTAGTGTGGGTAATGTAGCTGTTAAGATATAGGGATTAAAAGTAGGTAATATTTTCAATTTCTTGGTAAGAATTCATTTCAACTTTTTTTTCCTCATATACATTAATTTGGGTAAGAAAGCTATATAATCAGATGTTCTTCTCCTGCGACTAATATATATCCATAAGTAGTATACAAGTATTTAAGTGACCAATTTAGGGTGAAAACTATAATCTATTCTCAGTTTTTCTTTCCATTTCTTTCTGTACTAAGCTTTTAAGAAACTCTTCATAACTATAATCATTTTCATTTTACATCTATTATCAAGTGTATTTTTTTTTACACTAACTATTATGACATACTTAACATTTAAAACAGTTGGGATCTGTGGTGCTAACTACCAAAATACACGTTTCTATTATAAAGTTGCTCCAACGTCCTTTCATGTTTTCAATTTACAACCTTTTATTTTATGTATCATTATTATAATTACATAAACTCACGTTGTCAATAACTAAAGGAATTTTCAATACTATAAAATATTTTTTTATATACTATGTATTTGTGTAGTTTTTATGTAGCAATGTCATGATGTCTGCACAAAAAGTGACAACAGTGTGAAATAGAGTAACTTCAAAGTTCAGCAGAAAACATGTATGAATATGATATGAATATTACGTATGTGATTGAATATAGGGTATCAATCTATCATTAAACAGTTCATATTGGGAAGAACAAACAAAAAGAAGTTACTAAACCAAACTAGATACAGATAAAAATATGAATAAATAAACAAAAATCATCAGTACTTAGATGTAGTTGGACCTACTGCCAAATTCAAAATCAAAGTACAAGAAGATTAATTAAGTGGCTCTATATATAGAAATCTTTATAATTAATAGCAGGCTGGTATAAGATTTGTTATGCTTCAGAATCAAGCCATAAATCCAAAAACAGTTAGGTCTTTTGGCTGTATGTGTTCATTATAAAATCCAGAGTTTTCCACCAATACTTCTTCAGAATGACATGATCAAGCTCGATATAATTCATATATTCTTCCTGATTTTGGAAAGCATAAATCCGGACTGTATTCTAGTTATCATCGCAGACATGAGAGTATTTGGTTATCTTTGTCTTCACTTTCCTCACTGCTAGATGCAAAAATTCTCTTTCCTCTACGACCCAACACTTCAAATTCTATTTCTTTTCCAGTTTAATCGGAGGTTCAGCAATTCCTTATGTGTGTGTTCTTTTCTTTATCTCGAGTCACCGGTGTAAAAAAAATTCAAATTTCCAAATTCAATCCCTAATTATCTAAATACATATTATTTTTAATTTATTTAAACGGATTTATCTCAAATCCAAATTCACATTTTTGGATTTTAAGTCCAATCTATTTAATAAGATATAAATTAGATGAAAATTCGATACATTTTTAAATTATTCAAAATGAATTTTGGGTTGGATTTTAACTTGATCCCGACCTAGGATAAGCCGAGTCAATCTGGGCTCAGGAGCAAAGTCAGCTTGATTCCATGTCGAGTCGAGTTGGCCCGGGTCAATATTGAGCCGATTCAGTTCGGATCAAAGTCGAGTCCAGTCGATTCGAGCCAAACCCAAGCCGAGTCGGCCCAGACAAAACTCGAGCAAAAGTCAGTCGAGTAAACCCTCACCCAAGTTGAGTTGAGTGGGCCAGAGCCCAAGTTGAGTCGGCATCGGGCCCACGTCACGCCAAGACGATCTGAGCCCATGTCGAGTCTATTCGGCCCAGGTCCAAGTCGAGCCAAGTCCACTCGGGCCCATGTTGAGCCAAGTCGGCTCGCATCCCTATCGGGTTGAGTCGGCCCGAGACGATGTCGAGTTCAGCCGGTCCAGAACCATGTCGAGCCAAGTTGGTCTTGGCCCATATCGAACTGAGTCAGGCCAGGCCCATGTCGAACCGAGTCAACCCGAGCCCATGTTAAGCCGAGTCGATTCTGGCTGATGCCGAGCCGAGTCGGTCTAGGTCGATGTCGAGTCGAGTCTATCCGATCGATGTCAAGCCGAGTCAGCTAGGGTCGATATCGAGAAAAAGTCCAACAGAGCCGATGTCGAGCCATTGTCGAGCCAAGTAAGTCCGGGACGATGTTGAGCCAAGTATGTCCGAGTCAAATTCAAGCTGAGACTATTTGGGCTCAAGTCAAGCCGAGTAGTTTGGGCCAAAGTCAAGGCGAGTCATCACAGGCCCATCTCGAACCAAGTCTGCCCGAGCGATGTTCGGCCAAGTCGATTCTTGCCCATGTTGAGCTGAGTCGACCTGGGCCCATGTCGATCTGAGTCGGGATGGCCCATGTCCAGCCGAGTCGGTCCGAGTCGATGTAGAGTCGAGTCGACCCTACCCGAACTCGAGTCGTGTCTGTCCTGGTTGATGTCGAGTCGAGTCAGCCTAAGCCCATGTGGAGCTTAAGCGGTCCGAGTCCATGTTAATTTGAGGCGACCCGGACCCATGTCTAGTCGAGTCAGTACGGGATGATGTTGAGTCGAGACAGTCCATAACAAAATCGAGCAGAGTCGGCCCAGTCCCATATAGAATCGAGTCAGTCTAGGCCAATGTCGAGTCGAGTCTAATCGGGCCCATGTTGAGTCGGGTGGACCTTGGTCGATGTCGAGCCAAATCAGTATAGTCCAAAGTCGAGTCGTTGTCGAGCCGAGTCACTATGTGCCAAAGTTGAGCCGTTGTCGAGCCGAGTCGGTCTGGGCCTATGTCGAGCTGAGTTGGTATGGGCTCATGTTGATCCATTATTAAGCTGAGTCAATTTGGGCCAAAGTTGAGCCGAGTCAGTTCGGGCCAATGTCGAGCCTTGTCGACCCGAGCCCATGTCGAGTCAAGTCGATCTAGGGGGAAGTCGAGTCGAGTCAGCTTGGGACCATGTCGAGTTGATTCGGCCCGGGCCTATGTCGAGCCGAGTCAATCCTGGCCGATGTCGAGCCGATTCGGTCTGGGTCGATATCGAACCGAGTCGATTGGGCTGATATCGAGCCGAAACGAACTGGGCCCATGTAGAGTTGAGTCTTTCCGAGCCCATGTCGAGTCTAGTTGGCCCGGACCCATGTTGATCTGAGTTGGTCCTAGTCGATGTTGAATCAATGTCGAGTCGAGTCGGGTCGAGCCGAGTCGGTATGGGTTGATGTCAAACCGAGTCGGTCGGGTTGATGTCGAGCTGAGTTGGTCGGGGCCCATGTAAAGCCAAGTCACTATGGATCCATGTTGAGTCGAGTTGTCCTGGGCCCATGTCGACCCGATTCTCTTGGGTCCAAGTCTTGCCGAGTTGGCCCGGGTATACATCTAGCCGATTCGGTCCAGATCTAGGTTGAGTCGGTACAAGTCTAGGTTGAGTCTGCTTAAGCCCAAGTTGAGTCAGGTTAGCCTCTATCAAAATCAAAATGAATTTAATCTAATTGACAAGTGAATTTAATCTAGATTATTTCACTTTAAATAAATTTTAAAAAAATTCAAATAAATTTGATTTAGTTAAAATAAATATAAATTTTAAATCTAATCCATTTATTTGAATTTCAATTGTATCGGATATCCATTACCACCATAAATAAACTCTAACACCTAACTATTATAGAATTTTTTTTCTTCTCAGATTTCGTTTTGTAGCGGCTGGAGTGATGAGAGAAAATGGAGAAAGGAAAGGAATACTCGTAGAAGTGATGCACATGAATCCAACAAACAAAAATAAATGCGTGTTAAGCCAAACTTCTTTACTATGTATGTTAAGGTTGAGAAACTATTGGACATCTCACTAACCCAATCACCATAGAAACAATTAAGTAAAGTGAAAGAAATAATAAGATGGAAGACAAATCATATTAATTTGTACATCATATATGATTTTATAGAGTGTTATTAATTATTTTTATAAATTCAAAAATTCAAATTTGAAAATATTGATTGATTTCTTAAATGATAACATATAATTCTCAATACAAAATGATAGGGTATGGTATTTTTAATTGCAAACAAGATCTTGATAAATTCAATAACATTGTCAGATCGCTTATTATTTTGTCTAAACTCATTGTTGTACAATATAAACATGCGATTTTAGAGATTAAAAAAATTAAGATGTTCTTCACAAGGAAGTGGATGGTGTCACAAAGAGACAAAATTTTGCGTATATGATGTACCTATCCGTAACCGAAACGGGTAATGGATGTTGAGGAAATGATAGTGATCTTGATATCTTTATTGGAGTTGTTGACCAGGAGGTTGATGGATCTCTTGTTGGTCAAAAGTTTAAGAAATATGTTGGAGATATAAAGTTGGTTTAAGATCATTGGATTATACTTTTGCTAATAACCCTCTTTGGGGGATGTCTTTGACTCAAATGATTTGCTACAAAAAATTATTCCCCGTCTCTTGAAAATTATGGTCTTTTAAAATGATTGTCTTATCTTAAATCTTCAACTAATGCAACAAGTCCTAAATTAGTTGATGTCAAACAGGTTACTTCTAAATTTGTTTCTCAAAATTTAGTCTTATCAATTTTTTAATCTCTTTCAAGTGATGAACAATAGGTTGAGGAGTCATATTTGGTTATCTTGACAACAAATATTGTTAAATTTACCTCAATAAGCAAAGACAACGAACTAGTTCAAAACTCAAGAAAATCAAAACGTCCACCTAAAGTTGAAGAGAAAGTAATGGTAGTAATATATATCAATATCATAAAATTTTATTATTACTGACGACTACCAATGATAGTCAATTTAATTGATCCTCTTTTTGTTGTCTTAATGGAAGCTAATGTTTTTGTTTATCTTCTTATCTTTATTTAATTTTATCAAAGTTTCTTTCATTTTTTTTCATGAGTTTATGAGTTTCGTCTTATCCTCCATATTTTTATTTTTTTTTATGATATTTTTAATGGGATGGTAAGTGTTGTCTAACATGAGTTATAATAAAAAAAACATTAAATACTATTTTTTAATATCTAATAAAAAATATGTCTATTTTTAAAATTTATTATAAATATTTTCCACCCTTTAAACATGATTTAAAAGTGGGAGGGAGATTGTACCTTTCTTTCTACTTTTAAAATTTTTAAAAATGAATAAATTTTAAAAGAAAAAATAATTAACTTAGAAAATATATTTTTTAAAATAGTAAAAAAAAAAATCACCCGTCTAAACAAATAAGGATAAAATCTTAAAAAAAACTATTTATATAACCATTTAAGCGATAACATTTTTATTATATTTTTCCATCATTTTTAAAACACGTTCCAGTAAAAACATAAAAGAGAGGGCATAACACGTGTCCAAGACTTCAATCCAATGTAGATTACAGAAATGATAATCTGTAGTTCTGAAATATTTCAAATAACAATATTTTAAAATTCTATTTTATATTATGTAATCTATAATTTCAAAATATATTTAAAATTATATAAT
>Ga0123341_1001568_pt1 | contig 17512 bp, 12 predicted proteins | sample Turbeapinknodule_FD_89959 | JGI IMG/M metagenome (GOLD analysis project Ga0123341, IMG submission 89959) | Root nodule microbial communities of legume samples collected from Mexico - Turtle bean Mexico pink nodule | ecosystem: Host-associated > Plants > Roots > Nodule | place: Mexico: Nepantla...
AAACAATTTGAGAAGATTTTAGGTAGAAAATGAAAAAAAATTAGGATTTTCCGTACAAGAAAAGTTATGGCAAACCAAATTTGTTGAGAAACTTAATAAATTTTATATATTCAAGGCACTGAAATCCTACGTAATCAACTCAAACTACTAAAGCTATCATGAGTTTTTTTGTAAAAAAAAAAAAATATTCATTTCTCTTTAGTTAATAATTACTGTCAAGTTTTCTCAAGAGTTGTTTTATTACCTATGTTCATGCTTTTTACTTACATGTTTTAGAAATTTGGTGGGTTCAAAATTTAGAGCAACTTACATGTTACGTTGCATATGGGTCAAAATTCTGGTTCACACCTTGTTTTCATGTATGACAAATGTCAACTGTAACTATTCATAGACATAGGTGATAAGAAGAACCTAGAGATAAACATTAACCACTACTTGTGGCAGTGATAAAGTGAAGGAGCTATATACAACACGGTCATGCAGAGGTGGAAAAATGCTGCAACGACGTAGAAAAGAACTTGAGAAATGAGAATTGGTTTTGACATGGAAAGACCTTTAGACTAAGTCTATTCCTGTTATTTTTATTTTCATGATCTACAGACCTGTCACCAGACAAGACATTCATTCGCTAAACATGACGTAAACATCATGTTAATCTGCAATAGAAATAAAGTTAAAGATATGTGAATTGTACATGGAATCAAAGTGTTATGTCCACAAAACCTTTTACCACTTCCATAATTGTCAAATCAGTATCTTCAAATCTGATCGTCTTTCTCTTTTAAGATTAACCTATCCACATCTTCTTAGATAGTCGGTGCTCCATTTTCAACGAAACAAACAAAAGGGGAATCTAAAGTTCAGGAACTTCTATGACCCTATCAACCTTCTACTAGTTTTTAACTATGATATGAGATGAAATGAAACACTGCTTTAACTACCAAGACTATACCTTCTTTACTTGGTCTTCAATTTTAGGTTCACCCCCCAGAACAAAGAAGAAGAAAAAGACTAATAGAAGAAAAAACAGTGGGTCCCGTTTCAATTCTCATAGATCAGAGAAAATCATGAATCCAATCTGAAAAAATCATCACAAACAGATATGATCTACCGACTTTACGTTTTCAATGATATTTTAATGCTGTAATTATTGGCCAAGATATATTTTCCAATTCTAATTGGCTCTGCGTCTATCAAGTATGCCAATCTTTGATTAAGAACTAATGCTAAATGGGTTTGAAATTCAATTTTTGTCTTTAATTATTTCAGATAGGCAAGGATTGAATCAATTAGTACTAAGGTAGCAGCAAGTGAACAAAAAGAGTAATTATGTTGGACAATTAATAATCAAGAGGAGCAAAACAAATGTCATTATTATTATGGGCGCGTGTGGTGGAGCTTAACATCTGCAGATCTTATGCTAGATACTGTTCTTGTTGTTGATTAACTTAAACTGTCTGAAAGTGACCTTAGCCCTCCATACCTCACCATCACAAAGTACCTCTGCTACCTATACCAATTGAGGTGGGGCAACCATTTCTTCTTCCAGATGAAGCCTCAAATACTATGATGCAGACACTGCATGTGCAGGACTATTATGTTTTTTCTACCAATACATGACCTTTTTTATATATATTATATATCTGTTTATAAATTTCAAGTCCGTGGTAAAGATCAATTTGTGCCTGTGGAGTTAAAATTCTCAATTTTCATAACAAGCATTCTGGGCTTGTCAGAAAAAAAAGTAATATAATTCCATGCCATATGATCATATATTCATATGTATGTCTTAGTAATTATAGTTTATGTTGTCTCTTGTGGATTATGATGATTGTAGTCATCTCAATCTCTCAAGGGTATTTTGCAAAAGCAATTATCAGCAAAATGACCAACATGTGTCCACCAGGTCCACCACTTGATATTTTTTTGTTTAATGAGTATAGTTATAATTTCAAGTTGGGGAGAAGGGAAAAGGAAAGAAAATCCGGAATCTAGTTTTCAGTGCAAGCACCATGAGACTTGCGTGTGAACAAGATACACAGTTCATTGGTTGAGAGAGAAAAGGCCCATTATTATTTTAGCATGCAACATAAGGAAGAAGGGATAATCATTGTGATATATATATGTATGCATCCTGTTCCCTGATTTTATTCATTATATGTAGTGTAACAACAAAAATATGTTACGTTTTCCCTTTTGTTATTTCTCTCTTCCACTTTTTCATAGACACAAGGATTCCTGCAATAAATTCAGTCATATATTGTGGCCAAAAGCATGTAACGTACTGTTCACACTAAACTGAAGAGCTGCAGTTTTTGTTGTAGTAAGCCAGCTAGGAGTAATTAAAGTCACACCAACTCAAAAGAGATGAGACATTAACTTTTATCTCAGTAACCACAAAATTCTAACCTCAGGTCAAAAGGGTGGAATAATAATTAAAACCCCATCTATGTTCATATTTAGTCAACTTCAACCAGTAAACAAAAAATGTGGTTTGAGTCAAAATCTGTAGTAAGTGAGATTGATCATCAATTTGTCATTATCATGGCCGGTAACTAAGTTGTGTCTGTGGTGACCAGTGATATCTCACCAGAGTGGTCTAAATAGGAACTAGCAATAACCTTCCTTCAACTAAATTTGACTTTATTCATTTTGCCTGAAGTTGCTTATTTTGGGTAAAAATATCATGTTGGCAATGATGCTGCAGCTTGGTATGATTGTAGTCTCTAAAACATGGGGTTGGCATTAATTAGAAGTGGCACATAATATATATTAGTTTCTCAACAACACTCAAGTTTAATTAGTTCTGCTGATATTGAGAACTTTGGTATATGATCCCTTACAAGAAGAGCAGAAGTGATGAAAGAAATTGAAAGCTAAGGAGGTAATAGTTTTTAAAACTGAAGAAAGAGAATGATTCCCTTTGAGTTGTTGTGTTGAGAGTATTTTGAGGTCTGTATGAATGAAGGTGAGGAGGGGAATAGATTGTTGGAAAAGCAGCCGCAGAAAAGAAAGCATTGGAAGGTGAAATGGAGGATGATGGAGCCTACTAGATTAGAAGGCAAATGTCATGATTTTGATAAGGGGTGTGGTGGGGTTGCTTCATCAAAGAAAGAAATAGTGGAAATGAAGCAAGTTGAGAGAAGCATTTGGGGCGGTTTGTGGGACTGCAGAGGAGGTTGGGCTGCTCAGTCCCACATATACATTAAATGTATTTACAAAGCATACATTTTCAACTCTTCTCATTATCTCTCTCTCTCTCTGCTTTTCCTTTCATCTTATTTTCTTGCTTACACTATGTGTTCCTCTTTAACAGCAAACCTTCTAGAGACCAAATTTCAAGCTTAACCCAAGTTTGATAATGACATGCCTTGTGTCGCAACCTAACTTGTCTCCCTTTATAAATTTCTCCTAAGATTGTGTCAATACATCAATTCATCATTACTTCTCCTCATTATTCCTTTTGTCTTTTCCTCTAATTTTTTTATTTATATTGATATAGATTAATCATTGCTCAAAAAATAGGTTTGCTATTCTTAAAATGTTTAATAAATAAACTATGACATGTTTTTTTTAAATTTGTTTTTTCTGTTTTTTTTTAATGTGGGATTGATTTTGTCCGTAGTTCAATCATTTTCTTCGTATAAATAGATTTAAAGTTTAGACTAAAAAAATTAATTTTTATTATTATATGGAACACAAAAAATATATTTAATTATATAATTTATTTATGTCTAAAATGGTATTGTAAAAGATTATTCCTTGGACCTCTTGCTTAAGCAATACAACTATCAATAAACTTAACAAGCTTCTTTGTAGATTATTTAGTATAAAATTAACTATGTTAACTATAAATATGAATTAAGTGATAAGATTGCTTTAGTTTAACCAATTATGAATTCGAATTTAAGAATGTACTTTATTTAAATATTTGAAAGAGGATTTGTTGTTCACAATAGTCTTACTCAATTAAAGTTAAGAAAATTGTTTAGAGTAAAAGATACATGTTGTATACATAAATAAAGTATTTAATAAATAGCTTGAGAAATATTTTATTTGGATTGCTGTATGGCCACCCAGCTCTACCTGAATTATGTTCTATATATGTTACTTCCAATTGCTGACAAACAAATGACAAAGCACTTGCCCTTTACATTAATCAAAGAAAGGTTTTTTTGGAGAAAAATTCTACCCAAGTTTTTATCAGAGAAAAAAAAAACATAAGATAAAATGAATTTACATACAAATTAAAAATTATATTTTAGAGAAGATAATAGGAAATAGTTCTATAAATTAACTTATGAATAAGTTATTTTTAACTGATAAAAAAACTTATTTTATTGTTTCTTCTTATTAAGTGTTGTCAAGAATTTTTTTCAAAATAAACCTAAAATTTCCTTTCAGTTTGCATTTCTAAGAGGCGAAAAAAAAACACACCAAAGACTTAAGAGTAGACATTTACATATATTTTTTTGCCAAAGTTAATTTTTTTATTGCAAGAATTCACATTCAATTCTTAGAAAAAACTAAAATACAATATTATAGGTTTAGTAATATTACTTTCTAATCAAAATTAACTAATTAACTAATTATTACATTTATCTTAGTAATTTAAATGGCACCATCAACATTGCATTTGTGATTGGAATTATGTAGCAAAGGTTTGATGAGAGAAAAAGAAAAATGGATTATAAATCTCATCATCCCAGGTTAGGTAATCTTAATCATCATCGCATCAAGTTTTAGACTTACTTCCAACTTTTTCTTTTGTATAGCTTTCACCATTTTTGGCACGTCACACTCAGATAGCTAACTTTTTGTTTTTTATGAAAACCTCTCCTTCTTATACAAGACAAAGTTTTGTCAAAAAGACTTCTGATTTTGATCTTCCTTGCTTCCATACATGAATTCAATTAATTGAAAACTCAAATGAATCGAGCTTTAAGTTCTACAAGTTCAATATTAAGAGCCTACAAATAGTTAGAATTTTATTATATGTTATGTATTTTTCTTGTTTTTTTTTTAATTCATTTATAGTGTAATTACCTGGAGTGAACATATAAGTAAGTACCTAGCTATTCAAAATTCTAACATCACCACACCCAACTGGTAAACACTCTGATTAATTTTAGGTTTAATTACCTTTTTTATTCATATAATATTTTTTTGTCAATATTCAATTCATTATACTAACTTTAAAAAAAATTAAATTAGTCCAAAAGTTTTCTAAAAAGGTGCAATTTAGTCCATTTTGTTAAGTTTCCACCAACGATGCCTAATGACGTAATATATACAGTCATTGGTTTGTATAGGTGGACTATAAAGTTTGAACACCTAGTATTGTGACATTATCTGGTACAAACAATCTGAATTTTATATTTTAAGTTTTAGGCATAATGAAATTGGGGGAATTAGAGATTAAGGGTTGAATTGAGTGCATTGCAGGAATTTTGATTCTAGTGAGCTGAATTTTGGTGTTTTCATTGGAGCTTTGGTGTTTTCATTGGGACTTTGGTCTTTACGGTGGAGTTCGTGGTTACTTATTGTGTGTGTAAGGTTAATTGTTATTTATTTTTACTATGTGGGTTGAGCGAATCCTTGGTTTAAGGGTTTGTGGGTTTAGGGTTTTTTTGTGTGTGTTTCTGTTGGTACCAACAGTTCAAGTTGACCTTGTTGGAGGCGCCATCGAGATCAAACACTCTTTGGGGATTACTCTGAGAATGACATCATGGCACCTTCGTATATGGAAAGGTTCGTTGTTGAAGTGCAAAAGCAAGAGAAGGAAGAAGCGCAAGCCATCATCGACAACTTCAAAGTAAATTGAATATTGACAAAAAATATAGGAACCAAAAAGGTAATTAAACATTAATTTGGAAATAAGCTTATATATTTATGGAGGTAAAAATGAAGACGTAGTAGACATTTTCAATGAATTGTTCTTTTGCTTATAGTAATGAAAGTGACAGGTTTTTGAAACTAAATGGTGCAATTCACATATATTATTACAAATTTAAACAATTTTTTTATTATGCATTTGGTCAAATCGTGTTAATGTGACACAACTTCAAATAAAGAAGTCGTGCTAGAACACACGACTTTGTTCTAAGAGTGGTCAAAAATGAAATCATGTCTTTGTCCCACGATTTCAATGTAAAAGTTGTGTGTTGATTAGACGACTTTGATTAAGTTGATATTTACGTTTAATTGAAGTTGTGCTAATGTAAACTAATACAATTGAAGTTGTGTCTGGCTGACTCAACTTCACTTTTGACTACCCTCACAACAAAAATTGTGTACAAAAATTGTTCTAAAACTTTAAGAGTAGTTGTTCTAATTCATTTGAAGTCGTGCCATGATACGACTTGACTAAATATGTAATAATTTTTTTTGTCCAAATAGATAATAACAATATGAATTGCACCATTTATTTTAAAAAAGCGAAATTGATATCATTTCCAAAAAAATTGACATTAAGCTTAATAACAAGTTAAATAGAATAATAACAATTTATTGAAATGAAGAATGGATGTTGAAGGAGTAATCTAACTTTTATGGGTGTGATATTTTGACAAGTATAAGGACATGCAGGAAATTTATGGATTTCTATGGGTATAAAATATAGGTCAGAGCATTTTTGTTATTATTGAAGTGCACAAATGGTGACAATATTAATTATTTTTTGTATTAGACACGTATTCATTCCAAGAGTCACACTCTAATTCGATCTCATTCCAAAAAAGTTCCTGTTTGAAAATAGAATATGCCTCCGTCAGTTAATTACAAATTACAGGTTGTGGTACTTGTTGCACACTGATATCATAAGTAATTTTAGGCTAAAGAAGATTGGTATGGGTATGATGTTTGGTTTTGGAATGGCAGTGGATAGTGGCTTTCATATTATCATTATGCAACCTGGGTGCTTATTAAAGGCCATGCAGCTGGTTATTGAAGACAGTTGAATATGTTAACACATGCTTTTCAAAACCATGCCCTCTCTATTACCAGGGACAGTTATTTGTTTTATTCCCTACCTCTTTCTTCTCAAAAAACTCCTGCATTAAGGATGTTTCACTTACTATTTCTTCTTCCAATAATACTAACATCCATTTTCCCCCCTAAGCCAGTTTTGGCCTCTCTTACTGTGAATAATAACATCAGATAGGTTGGTCGTCAATATTTTGCTCAAATTCAGTTTTTAATAACAACTCTCGCTAGATTTTACCTTATTTAGAGTTTTCATATTCGTGTGTAGTTTAAAAATCTCTCAAGTTGAATTCACTAGCCTATTTAAACCTTTTTTAAAACACAAAGCTTACCAATTGATGCGTAAATTAAAAAAAGTTTCATAAAAATTAACCTCGATTCATATAAAAATTGAATTTGATCAAAATGAGTTTTAATATCATTCCAATAATCTTATTCAGAATATCCCCCAAGCCACTGATTATTTGAGTAAAAAGTGAAAATTGTAAAGCTTCAGGTAGAAGATGATTAAAAAAAAAAGGAAAACAAAAAAACTTTTAGTTCACACATAGCCATGATAAAACCTCCTTTTCAAAAGATGGCACTGCTAATGTAGCTTGGATACATAAAAAAAATTTAAACTTTTAGCGCGGATGCCATTATACTACCTCTACTATTTCTGAAGCTATAAAGTACATGTGCCACAAACAGAGATGCTTCGGATAAGCATGCTTGATAGATAATTAAATATACACGGTTAGAAAAATACGCATAGGGCCATTTATTATACAAACTCCTTCGGATAAATTCGCCAGTGATGCAATTGTCCGTAGCATTTGAAGCGCATGACTGTATTCAGCACCTACGGGCTACTGCATCATGCATTTGTAGAAAAGAGAATCAGTTAGCCTATGATAGAGTTGATCAAGAAAAGGAAATCAAAATAATTGTAAAATGACAGGAAAACTAACCATCAGGAAAAAGAAAAATACAATATCTCAAAGAAGCACATTGAATAGATGTTGTCCAGGTAAAAGAGGTCAGCAAATGAAACTCGAACTCGGTCAAATCAAAGGAAGTTCCTCTGAAAGTTTCCAGAAGAAAACCTTGAAGATAAATCCTTAGTCATGTTTTCTGAATCAAAATTTACAGTTTTCCTTCCAGCTGTCAGATCCTTTTCACGGTCCCATGGCTTCCATGGATGTTCACCCACCCACTCTTCCTTCCCTGGCTGTTGCTTCACTTGCTTGGACTTTTTCTTGGATTTGTTAGCAACCACTTCTTGATGTTTCTGCACCAATGTTTTTGACCGTTTTGCTTTGTTGTATTTGTCCACCAAGTCTGCATCCTCACTGGCCCTTTTCTTATCATCGTCATTTGAAGCTAGTGCAGTAGCTTCATTGTATGCCTCCAAATAACTGTCATATAAATATTGGTTATAAGGCTCTTGATCATGTGGCGGGCTATACATGTTGCAGGAAAGAGAAATTAACCAACCAAAGCACTCTGGAATAGAATGGAAGATACATACTTCATCTTTGCTTTCTGGGCCCTATCCGAAGGGGTGTCTGTCCAAGCACTAGTATCACCTCTACCTTCCTTTGGGCCCCGACTAAATTTGGTTGAGTGCATAGTCATACCACCAGGCTGAAACACAGATATTTCAATAAGTATGTTTAGCAAAATAACCGAGTTCTTCTTGATTAAATAACTTGCTCTAAAGGTTAAGCATATTTTAGTAAATTAGAATCAAATTTAATAGAGAGAATATTGTTGGAGATTTCACATCGACTAGAGATTTACACCAATTTACAGTATGTGGGAGCAATCCTCACCTTACAAGCTGGTTTTGTGAAGAATTAGATTTGTGAGATTCAACCAATGAAGATGTATTATGATAACCAAGCGGCTCTCCACATTACATTCAATCCAATGTTCCATGAGAGGACTAAACCATTGAAATTAATTGTCAACATCTTAAGGATGAGAACTACGGGTAGGTCGACTACCTTTGCGAACGACAATGGACCAACTTGTGTTATCATGATCAAGAGTCATGGTATTAGGTGACGATTAAGAAGGACCTGTTGAAGAGGACTCACCTTGGGGTATGGACTAGCAATTTGGCTCCTGCATTGACAGGTAATAAGAGGTAGTGACAATGGTTCAGGAGGATTTTGTATGGATTCTAGGTGTTGGGAGCAGAAGCAACGGAAAACTCAACTAAGGACACAGGAAGAACATGTTGGAGGGAATTAGAATCCTATGTAGAAGGGAATTGGTTCAACAAAGGTAACATTGACAGACATATATTATTTCTTGGTCTCGAGAGTAACATCGATATCCTTTTTGAAGTCTAGAATAGCCCAGGAAGACACATTTTGATGGCTTTAATTGAGAGTTTATCTAATCCTGGGGATATATCATGAACAAAACATACACAACCAAAAACACGTGGAATGATATGAAAGAGGAGTTCTTTTGGAAATAGAATGGAGTAGGGAACTTTACTTTCGAGTGAAGAAGAAGGCATTCTTTTAATGGGAAAAGAGGCAATTAGGATAGCATCACCCCAACAATGAACAGGCATATTTGCACCAAACAACAAGGTACGAGCAGTTTCAACTAGATGTCTATTTTTTCTTTCTACTATACCATTTTGCTGAGGTGTATGAGGGCAAGTAAACTGATGCAGAATGTTGTGTGAGCTTAAGAGTTTAGATGAATAAGAGAAAAAATATTATTTAGCATTATTGCTTCGTAAGACCTTGATTACTTTTTCCAACAGATTTCTAACTTCATTAAAGACGTAAAAATAGACAAAAGTTCATAATGATATTTCATTAGATAAATTCAAGTACATTTATAAAACTTATTAATGAACATGACAAAAATATCTAAAACCAAAAGATGACACACGGTTTGGCCCCCAAATGTAAGTGGGTGATAGAAAAGGCAGAGTTACATCCAGACACAAGAATGTTTCGAAAAAGAAGACCTGACATATTTTCCTAATTGACATGATTCATTCCAAAGTTTGGAGACTACTAAGTTCAGGAACCACTGTTTTTAATTGTCAAATGAGGATGTCCTAAGCATTCATGTAGCAGTTTAGGAGATGTAGATGCAACAAAAGATCTAGATGAGCTAGTACCAAGGTAGGACTCTAGATTCATGTCCTTTGGCAATTATCGACCCATACCACGTTCCTGTAACAAAAGAATTGGCATCAAATCTTACTGAACAATTTAATGATTTAGTTAATTGTCTTAAGAAATGAGACTAAAGGGACAGGTAGGTGCAGATTTTAGGTTTAAAGAGGGAGAAAGAGAAATTTGACCAGTTCGCTTAGAGGCTACTTTAGATCTGTTGGCTGGGTTTATAAAATGAAATGTTTTAGGAAAGGAGAGACAAGAGAACAAGATATTACCAGAAATATGATCACATGCACCTTAGTCAATTATCCATGGATTTTGACTCTCCACAGATTGTTAAATGCAAGTTGTTGACAAATTGGGAGTTATAGATGATTGGGCTAGGCTGCTGGATTTCAACCTTAAATATTCCTAATATTTTTCATTAGAGAACTTTGGCTCAAAACCTTCAAGTTTGGAAATATTGACTCTTGTCAGGAAAGCCACGTAAAGAGTAACAGTTCTCCAAGGTGTGTCCCATTCTCTTACAATATGTGCATTGAGGACCACTTACCGCCACCCTCCTCTAGTTCCACGAACAGAAACCATTGCAGAAGCCCAATCAACAGTGGAGGAATTGAAGATGTTCTTAGAACTTGACTCATTAGAAGAGATAAAAAGAAGTTAGATAAGTTTTATATGGTTGTTTCTTTGTGCAAGGAATCCAGATTTTGATCATGTTAGAGATCAAATTTACTGTAGTCAAGCCCATAGATCAAAGTATATCCTTTAGCCACCAATCGAGCTTTGATGCCATCAACATCATCATTAGGTCCAACCTTAATGGAATAGACCCAACTACAGCATAATGTCTTCTTTAGAGACAAAAAAGGAACTAACTCCATGTTTTGTTATGTTCATGAGCCACATTTCAGTAATCATGGTTTGTCACCACCTAGAATAATCAAGTGCTTCTGTCACATTTTTAGGAATAGTAATAAAGAAAAGGAAGAAATAAAGGAAAAATAGGAAGGAGACAACATGTGGTAGTATCTAAGAAAATTGTAAATAGGATGAGGACTACTTTATGAAGATAAAGGGAATACCCAAATCTTTGGGTATTGTGACGTTGATTGGACTGGTTCTCCTATGGATAGCCGTTCTACCACAGGTTATTGTGTTTTGCTTGAGGAAATAATATTATATTTGGGAAGAGCAAGAAACAAAATGTTGTTGCCCGATTAGCTGTTCAAGCTGAGTATAGAGCAATGGCTTCCCTCCCTTGTGAGCTTGTGGTATCAAAATCTATCCTAGCAAAATTTGATGGACCTATTGTGCCACCTCCTATCGGGCACTATCAAACCACTCACGAATATCTAGTCCAATGCACGAGATGTACATGCCTCGAGATTAGGCCACGTGGGGGTGAGTGCTAGAGATCCTACAATGACTAGAGCTTAGGCCAATTTATAGTATATAAGTGGGAGCAACCCTCACCTTACAAGCCGGTTTTCCATGGATGAGTTAGCCTTAAACTCACTTCTTAATAAATATCAAAATAATGATGAAAGAATTATATTATTCTCATAAAACTAACAAAGAAAAGAAATAGTGTGGGTTGGAACAGAAGGACACTTTCTCCATGTTGATAATGCGCTCTCCTATTAAAGTTTAAGTAATTCTATTAATATCAACCAGATATGTGGATTCAAAAGCTAGAGGCTAGAAGATTTTATGCTTCTAATCACCTTGCGCCAAATGATTATGATTTGTTTTGAGTGTTTAATCTTGCTTTTGGTGTTGTAATTTTGAAGTTTGTTTTTATGTAAAGGGTTTGATCTAGCATATCACTGACAAAGCAGTGAAAGTCATGCAGTACAAGAGCAACACACGTAGAAATTGAACAAGGAACCAGGGACTTCGTTAAGGACTCAACTCGACCTAGATAGGATGCAAGAAGTCTGAGTTCATTGATTTCATTCTCAATCAAGGGAAAGTTAATCAGAAGTAAAAAAAAGTATTATAGGATTTGAAACAGCATTCACAAACTGTGGTTTCACAGTTTCAATATTTAAAAAAAAAATGGATTAGTGGTTTCTAGATTACTTCAGATGTAGGCCCAAAAATATGGGCCCAGACTGAGGTTTTACTCAAACAAAATGAGATCCTAAGCACCAGACCTAATTCTTTAGGCATTACATGACCCAAAGAAAAGGGCATTACAGTTCCATTAAATGCTTAGAAATTCATTTCAAGGCTTTAGACCTGTCCTACTACCAATAACATCAATCAATTAAGAAAATCAAATATAAACACTACACCCAAATATAAGAAGCCAAGCAAGTTTACAATTTCTAGCTGGTATATACAAATTACAACCCAACCAAAATATGTCCTAGATCATTTATATAGAGAGCTAAAGTGACTCAATATTATATCATTATATCAAAATCATAATTAAACCACATTTCAAAGTTACTATACATTATATCATATAAATGAATTACATTTTCTCAACGGTGTCCAATTGCACTTGTGTAGCTTGCACAAGTGTCCAATATCAAATGATTGACGATACTTACTTTCCTTTCCGGAGGCAGTGTTGTCATCCACTCATCCCTTTGTGGCTCCACTTTAACCTCTGTCTGCGCCAGAAGTTCTTCATCACCCTCCATGGAAATACCTGCCAAAGAATTCCTAGCAATAAGATAACAGTTCGCAGGTAATAATAGTACCCAAATATATGCTCTTTCCTTCCAAGAAAGACATGTATATGGGGTGGGGGTTTCCAACCTAAACAGTTACAAGACCAGCAAGAGGCAAAAGTACATCCCAAATACCACAAATTAAGCACACGATCACCAAATCAACAGGCACTGACACTTTATGTTGGTTTTCTGGAATATGAGTACAGTACCTTCTCCCAATGATATGGTAGATCATAGCAATTAAGAAAATAAGAATAAAAAGAGGCCTCTAAAATGATTTTAATCATTATGTACAGTAAAACTAGAACATGAGGTTACTTAAAGGTTGAAACAACCTGCAAATTTTCTCCTCTACTTCATTATAAATACAAAAATATTAACAATTTTTCTTTGGATTACATGAGAAATGATAATATGCTTTACAAACTTAGAAAATGTAATTCCCACCACTAAGCTCATTTTGCTCTATATTTTCCTCCACGTCCCTTCCCACCACCTTTTCATGTTTTACATAGGCAATTGGTGCTACAATTATCTCTAACACAACATAACCCTTTCAATTTCCCCACCCACCTTTCAAATTTTTACCTCAAAAAAGTGACCTCAAGAAACTAGACAAGAACCCCTCTCTACATTGTGGAACTCACCTTGAGATCTTCTCCATAGCGCAGCCTCACGCATAGTTTTAAGTTGAGCCTGCAGTCACATGATGATATTAGGGCTTCAATCACTAATACTATAGCCAGACAAATAAGTTCAAATTACCTTAAATTCCTCTTGTTCTTGCTTGAGTTTGATTTTCTCATCCATTGCTTTCCGCTGCAAAAAGCACACAACATCATCTTGTTAATAAAAAGAATTCAAATATATTACAAAAATATCTAATCTAGCATATGTCAAATGTGAGAACAAAACATCTCCTCAGAAAAAAAAATACATGCCAAAACAAAACAGCATTCTTAATAAACAAAATTCTATAGGGAAAAACCAAAGAAAAAGTTAAAGATACAAGAAATAAATTAAAAGGCCAGTGCTGAAATTTATATAATTACCAAGTTTCGTGTGAAACCACTAATTCATCTTACTAGTGGGCAAGATTGTTTGTTCTAGCTTCTTTTGGGGGATATATTACTCTTTTTCAATAAATTTTCTCAAAAGCAGCAAAAAATATACTATTTACCCTAGAATAAGACAACCCAAACATACCTAATCAGCCCCCAATGATTGCTTATTCACTAGCAAACTACACAACACATGAATGTCAGCAATATCGTAGGTCAAATGCAAGAAATTGCTAACAGCTTTTGCTTTTTCAAATGACTTCTTCAGCCATGTCACACTAAATTATTCACTATTCAAGTTCCTTGAACAACAATTCTGCTTCACACACAAACTTTTTAAACACTTGATGATTTTTGACAGATCTGGAGTCCTTAAAGTGCAAAAAGAGCTTATCACTATTTTTCTTAGTTGAAAATAAACAAGTGCCTTCCCTGTTGCTGAATCCAAACAGAGGAAATAAATTCCCTCAAATCATAGGTAAGGATCTGAACTCAAATAAAAATCAATTGTAAATAAAATAAACCCAAATTGCCAAGAACTCTGCCGCTCATAGTGTTCCCACTACCCAACTCAAGAAGGATACATAACTATTCCCTGATTCACATCCTATCTTTTCTGTAAGAAAGGACTTTGTGCTATATTTTCTGTATAAGTTTAAAAAGCTAATATTTTTTACTTTCAAGTGAAACAATCAACCAATAAAACAAAAAGGCAAAAGAAAACCCATAGGTAAACCAATTAACCAAGTGTATACCTTAAAAAGAAAGAGTTGCAAGCATATAGCATGAAAAAAACTTTAACTTCAATAATAAACCACCCTTCTAGCAGGCTCACCTTTTCTGGATCTTGTAACTCTTTGAAAGCTTTATTTAACTTAATGAATGCCTGGTGGGCTTGCGGATGAGAGCATTTATCTGGATGAACCAATAGTGATATCTTCCAGTACCTAAATGGCATTAATCAAGACAACATTAGACAACCAAATGATCTTGATCATACGTAGTCATTTGATGGCCAAAGATTGGATTTTTTTTTTTTGTTATTGTGTAGAATATAGAACTTAATATATTTTAGAGACATTTCCCTTTTAGTTCCCAGTATAGATATAGAATGTCTCCCTTTTAGTTCCCAGTATAGATATAGAATGTCTCCCTTTTAGTTCCCAGTATAGATATAGAATGCCTCCCTTTTAGTTCCCAGCATAGATATAGAATGTCTTGGGAACATGCTTATGTTTTTAGTACAGAACAGACTGTTATAGTCCACATTTTGTTTTTAACATGATAATACAATTATACAATGATTTGGATCATGATGATTTACAAACTTCTTTGGAGCAGTAAGGCAGCACAGTTGTACTGAATAATCACTCAGACAACACCCATTTCCTAACTAACTCTGTTTAGGGTGGGGGCACAACACAGTTGAATCAGTTTTTAAAATAATTAATTCAAACACAAAATTAACCACAAATGGTTTCTTCTTTGATCAATTAAAAAAATCACATAAGAGAACTTACCTTTTCTTAACATTTCCATCGGACATATTATGATTGACTCCTAGAACATCATATGGACTATCAGCCTCAACTTCCATTATTCTGGTCACCTGAGAAATAAACAGACAATAACTTGTACCTCAGCATTCAATTAGAGATAAGTATCCAAAACCTAATTCAGAAATAAAGTAACAAGTAATCTGAGAATTAAAGAGTTTCTCCCCTGAAAGAAACTCTTTAAAAAAAGATAAAAATTACAAAACAGATATAACCAGTTGTAAAATCAAAAAGATTAAATGGAAAATTATAAAGATTCCTGCGTTCAAAGAGCCAAACTACCATCAACACCACCCCCAAAAAAATCTGAGAGATGAACAACTGGAGCTTCCCTGGAGACTCCATGATCAGAGAAAACCAAACTATCTTTATCCCATAACAAAGCAGACAGTTAAAGATTAACCCAGAAGTTCAAATACATCAAACGTTAATGGCTTGTCAAATTCAGATGACAGATTGTTCAGTTTAGCTGAAGGAATCCAAATTGAAGAAGTTATTTCTCATGTCCCCCAAATAAAATCCAATCTTATAAGTGGAAAACCAATATATCATATATCAATCATTAAATCTAAGTATTTTATTTTAATATTTGAAGAAAGAAAAAAATCCTGATTAATGACTACTGGGATTAAATACCTCTTCAAAACGTTCTGCATCATTAGCTGATTCTGCTTCAGAAACCATAGCTGGTGGTGCAGGTCCAATAAATAGTTCACTATCATCATCCAATTCGGCCTCTCTAAAGACATTAGCATTAAAAATCATCCACCATCATCAGACGTAAATTGACTCCATTGAGACAGGAAACATAATCAATAGGAACTTAAATGGGTTGGCACCTGAGCTCAGTCTGCGCCTCTGTTAATTTGGCAGCAGCAGCCAGTAATTCAGCTGATGGCATTGCAGGGCCAATCATCCTGCACAGTAAAGTAAGCAATAACTTCAAATAAATAAATAATGTCAACAAAATGACAAAAAGAATTGTCACCTTTTCCTAGGACCTGCAGAATGATCATCTGGAGATGCGAGCACATGGTCATCCACCATCTGTTCCTTTTCAACATCCACTGGAACTGAACCGGATTCAGGCACCGGTGCAGAAGCCTCAGCTTGCTCATTTATTATGGGATTTGTGTAGGAGTGAATGAGAGGGCCAAGAACATCCAAAGTAGGGCGAGCTTTAGAAGGCAGCAAGAAAACCCCATCTCCGTTCTCCTTAAGGTTTAATGAAAGAAACAGCTTCTTCAAATGCTTCGCCAAAGATCGTTCTGATATACCCTTTATGTCAACAGCTTGTCCATCATCAATCATTTGCAAAAGCTAAACACAACCACAACAACAACAAAACCAGTAAGAACCAAGCATATATTGTGAAATATGCAATATAATATAACCAATTTCAATTTAAAACACTAATCTAGTGTTCGCAAAAAAAAAAAAAACTATCAATGAAATTGGCAAAGCATGGGAAGAGAAATGAAAGTGAAACCTGCTTCAAATCGTTGCCGACGTTGGGGAACTCTATCATCATATCGGTTATCACAGTTTCAGGCAGAACCCTAGGTTGTTTGTCTTCATCCTCCGAAGAGTTGGAGGAGTCATCGGAATCATGGAGCCTCTTCCTCTTTTTCTTCCCTCTGTCTCTCCTCTTTCTCCTTCGCTCCTCCTTCTCCTCGCTCCTTCTGCGCCGCTCCTTCTCGCGTCGCCGCCGCCGCCGCCGCGAAGAGCGGTCAGAGTCCGACGACGACGACGGAGAGGATGAGGACGTAGACGAGTCATGTAGACGACGCTTCTTCTTTCTTCTGTCACCCATTTTGGGAATTCACCGATTCGCACCAAAAATCTGTATATGAATTATCACAAACAACGAATCAATCATTACTCTTGTATTTTACCGCTTTCTGCACTTATTTTTCCAAACTTTTTTTAAATGTACTCATACATAAATGCCAAGAAAACAAAAGTAAAAATGTGTTAAGAAATATTTGCTATGGGTATTTAATTTATTTCTTTCTATTAAATCTTGTTTATCTATTAATCCTTATATGATTTAAAATAATTAAAATAAATAATTTCATATTCAATATAAC
>Ga0123341_1001571_pt1 | contig 17506 bp, 9 predicted proteins | sample Turbeapinknodule_FD_89959 | JGI IMG/M metagenome (GOLD analysis project Ga0123341, IMG submission 89959) | Root nodule microbial communities of legume samples collected from Mexico - Turtle bean Mexico pink nodule | ecosystem: Host-associated > Plants > Roots > Nodule | place: Mexico: Nepantla...
AATATTAGGAGCAGGGATTTAAAATTTTCAAAAAAGGAAAGTTAAGTTATTTTAAATTTTGTGGGATGAAAAATCAAGAAAATATTTATATGAACAGAATCGATATTTATAATGAAAACACAGACCGAGAGCGTGCGCATGTATTTTTATTATTATCATATATTAGATAATAAATACATATAAATTTATTATATAAATATCTATAATATTTAAATATAGTCGGTACTCATATATTTTTCTTTCTTTTATTATTATATATTAAATAATAGATACATATAAATTTATTATATCTATAATATCTAAATAATATCTATAAATTTATTATTGAATGGACTCAAATGAAAATTTGTGCCTTATAAAATTAATAGAAAATTCTTAAAGAAGAAAAGAATTATTTCATTTGACCTAAGATTATCATGGAACATGTTATTTGTTATATATTTTAATTATATGCACATAATGCTAAAAAATACTAGTTGAATTATATTGGATATATTTAAACAGTTCTGAAATTTTGGTAGGAGTAAGATGAATAAAAAAAGAAATATAATTTTATCAAGTCATTAATGATAAGTTAATTTATTAAAGATTGACATTTATATTATACTCTAGAGTTAATCAGGAGTAGTAAATGATGAGAATAACATATTGTATTATATTTCTAATATTTTTTAGAGTAGAATAATACTTCATGCTATTTGGATGATGAAAAGCATTGTTAATACCTACCTTGATTTATATATTAAAAACTTAATTTTGATTCTTTAAACATAAACGAGTTTTCTAAAATTTGTTAAATAAATCAATATTTTATTATTAAATTAGAGAATTTAATGTCTAGTTACAAGTGAAATATGATTATATTATTTGCTAGCACTCAAAATATAAAGGATATAAAAGTGAAAATCCAAAAAAATATTTTGGTTAAGAAACTTGTTTGAAACTGACAAATGATAGCAACAGAAAATAAGAAATGAAGTTATATACAAAATAGTTCACAAAAACATATTGTGGCTTCTGATTGAAGGAAGTTGATTTCTTCATTGTGTTATAAAAGTAAACCAGGTATTGACATGGGTAGAACCTTCACATCATTGAAGAATCTTAATACTCATCAAAAGGTACATATTTAAATATGTTATTCTGTAATTTTTTTTATGTATATAATTTAGATATAAAGTAAATCTTCAATATTTTCTGTTGTGTTTCACTGTTAAACTTATTATCAAGAGATTCTGGTTCTGTGGAAGGGTGTAGATCAAACTTGATTGAGGCTCCACATTTTCTATGGCTGAAGAGTCTGAACTGAACTGGTACCGATCCCTTTCACCTTTGGAGAGGACAGGGTCTAGAGCATGAAGATCTGACACCATATGCAACAAAGAAGAAAGACTTTTATTACTCTGATTCAAATTGAATCATAGAAGTACTAATTTAAAGGTGTAGTTGGTCATAAAAAGGACATCAATGTGCTGCAAATAAGGAGCATAATCAATAAAAGCAAATACCCAGAAGGCTCTATAAATCTTAATGAATTTCCGAATTTGATTAAAATCTGATTCTGATGCAGATTAGAAAATCATATAAAGTAAAAACTCGTGACAACAGCAGTTTCAGCAGCTTTTGAACAAAAACCTACAAGAAAATAACCAAAAAAAGAAAATATAAGATTTAAAAATTGAAAACAGAAACCAAGGAAATCAAGAACAGATAAGAATACCTGGAGTAAATTTTAAATGAGTAATTGGCCAAGAGAATAACGAGTAAGGCCCTGCATGGATGAAAGAGCTATCAGCTATAAAGGTGAAGCCATGAGCATTGTGGAGAAAGGAACATGCAAGGTCGAGGTTATTGGTGCTAACAGGGAGAGAAGAAAAGCAAGGAATTTCCAAAATTCCTCCTTCGTAGATGCAATTTTAGTTTCCCTGATTTTTGGGGAGAGAAGCACCAAAAAAAAATGTTGAGCATTTTAGTTCCTCTGTACTAAAGTATCCAAAGGAAGCATTTTAACGTATACCGTGTTGATTCCTCTTAAAATTACATTCCACTCACAAGTTACTCAATCCAAACAATATTCAATCCTGGTCAGTCAAAACCAATCTTATTTTGTTCTCCCTCTTCTTGATGGAATTGCATTTAAATTGTGAGCCCATTTCAGTATCAAGACAGATTGAAGACTGAAGTCCAAGACCCTTTTTTGAGCACCTTAGAGGTTCATTGGTTACTCTATCAATATCTTCTCACCAGTAATCTCCACAGGAACATTTTCCTCCAACAATTCGATGAAACCGGTTTTTATCCCTCAAAGATACTTCTCTTCCATAAATCTTTGAGATATACTTAGCAAAGTTATGACAATCAACGCAAATACGAAGGTTTTTTATTACACGGATTGGCACACTTTCAGGAGAGGCAATTAGACCAAAACATAAAGCCAACTTTTCACTGTGACTTAGAAGTATCTTCTCCTTTTGCTCCTCATCCACATCATGTAAAACACAACTCAAATCAGGAACATAGCCAGCTTCTTTAAACCTGACTGATAACTCCTGCACTTTTGCAGATACTTCTTTTCTTCTGGGATGGGAACAATCACTAGCATGGAACGTGTGAAGTATTTGATCAAGCTCAATCCAGCTTCTTCCAGGTTCTTTTCTTACAGTCTTCTTCAACATCAGGTCCCTTAGTGATCTTACTTCTTCCCATCTTCCTGCTGAAGCATACAGATTAGATAGAATAACATAATTGCCAGCATTTTCAGGCTCAATTTCTAGAAGCCGATGACCCACAAATTCACCAATGTCAACATTTAAGTGAACATTGCAAGCACCTAAAAGGCAACCCCATATAGCAGCCGATGGTTCGAAAGGTAACTTCCTGATGAACTCGAAAGCTTCTTCTACTCGACCAGCACGACCAAGCAAATCAACAACACACCCGTAGTGCTTGGTGTCTGGCTCAACACCAATTTTCCCACTGGTCATATCATAAAAAATATCCATTCCCTTATCTTCCAGTCCCGCATGACTGCAACCAGATAACACAGCCAAAACTGTGACACTGTCAGGTTTGACTTTGTTTTCATCTCTCATTAAATTGAAAAGTTGGAGTACTTCTCTTCCCTCTCCATGTTTGCTATACCCAACTAGCATCGCATTCCAAGAGATAACTGTTCTCTCATGCATGTTATCAAATATCCTTCTTGCGTAAGTGAGGTTTCCACATTTTGAGTACATGTCAATCAAAGAGTTTTGAAGAACCACAAACGATGGAACTTCAGACCGAAGAAGATGATTGTGCACTTGTTTGCCATGATCTAGAGCAGCAAGCCCAGAAAGTGCAGTTAAAACACTAGTATAAGTAACATAATTTGATTGCATTCCTTCATCTTGAAACTGGCAAAATAGTTCCAACGCCTCTTGATCCAGGCCCAGTTGAGCATATCCAGAGATTATGGCAGTACAAGAAACTACATCTCTTTCAGGCAAGCATTCAAATATGCCTCGAGCTTCATGAATTTTACCATCTTTGGCGTACATATCAAGGAGTGAGCTTCCAACATAAACATGTGCTTCGTAATTTAATTTTACGATAAGAGAGTGGATTTGCCTCCCTAAGACAAAACCCGAAGAACCTATACATGAAGTAAGCGCGGTAGCAAAAGTGAACTCATTAGGTTCTGTACCTGCAAAAAGGCATAGCTACCGTCAACATAGAAAAACCATTGACACAAAGGTAACCCGCAACAAAAGTCTCAACCCAATTCACTAACTAAAACAACATCCCATCTTCTAATTTCTCCTTAACTCAATAAATTCCTCGGTTTTATGAATCTTAGTTTACAACTTGGGCCTAACAAGTGACAACACATCTTCTCCTACATAAAACCAAAACATAATGAAGCATCCAGAAATCTATATTAGCTCCTTCCATTACACCACTCTCATATATGAACTTGTACAAAGTACAAGCAAGCCAAGAGTACCTGATCTTAGCATCTGCACAAAAAGGCTCAAGGCTTGAGAAGCATACCCTCTCTGAGAATAAGCCGAGATCATAGCCGTCCACGACACCACGCTCCGCTCCGGCATTTCATCAAACAGGTTGCGAGCATTTGTTAAAGATTCGCACTTGACATAGAATACGATCAGCCTTGTCCAGAGGAACACACAGGGAAGATAGTTAGTTTTGATCATGTGGGCATGCACTCTCTGCCCTTCTCTGAAAGCCCTTTTGTTCACACACTCGTTTAAGAGCGTGTTGTAGTATTGGAAGTTCATGTCATGGCCACGAAGGGCCATTTGTAGAAGGGCCTCTCGTAGTTGGGTGTCACGGTTATGAGTGCTGAGAACGTGGTGGGAGTTTGAAGGCAAAGAAAAAAAACGCAAGTGTTGGAATAAAGCTTTGTGTGTGGAAGACAAGGCATTTTTCGAGCGAAGCATGCTTCGGAAACAACTAGGAGAGAATGAAAAGGTTGAAGGTTTTCAAAGGTGGCAATGGAAACCAAAGTACAACAATATCAATCCAAAGGGAAGAAATTCATGTGATCATGAATCTCTTAGAAAAAAAATTGTTTTAATTAACTATTTGGTTAAATTATTCTTTTCATAAAAATACACTTTAACACTCTAAAAAATTCCCCCCTTTAACTTATTTTAATGATATAATAATATATATTACTACTTTAAGTTAAAAATAAATAAACAAAATGATATTTTTTTTCAATATTTATTACAAAGTTTAAATGCAAATTCACAACTTTTCGATCATAGTTTAGGTTAAAGAAATAATAATTTTGAATTATTATAATATATATCAAATTTAACATAATAGAAATGCACATAAGATTAGTAAAACACTAATTCTAATTCAAAACTTTAATACATTATGTACGTGGATTTTCTTTGTTTATCTTTATCATTTTTGTGCAATGGGAAACTCTATCATACAATTCTTGGTCCATACTTATCTTTAAATACAATATATTGCTAGTAACTACTGAATAAAGAAAATAGAATTAATTCTTATGAATGGATGGTAAACTTATTTATACAATGCCACAGTTAGTTTGTTGCATATTCATTTCCCTTCCTCTTATGTGATTCTTCTTTGTCCCTTTCCCAAGTGTTCTGCCAGTTGACAGATAATTTTTTTTCCACTGAAGACTTAGCTTTGCTTTGTCTGGGAATAGTTTGAATGTAGCTTCTATGAGCCAAAAAGTTCGTTTAAACACCCTTTTCAACTGTTTTAACATCTCACCCTAAATCCTGTGTCACTATACTCAATCTACCCAATGCCTCATAAATCTCCTCTGCTTCAGGGTGTGAAGGGTGTGATTTATCACCAGAAACAAATCCGTGGATGAACCCAATTACCTCAATGCAGCTTCACCTGGTTTCTGTTGAGTATGAGTCAAGACCAATTGGATTGAGTTGATTAGACACCTTGTTTAGTGAGTGAGCTTAATCATTGTACACAGTTAAAGCGCAGGTGAACATTGTTCCGTGACTTCAAGTGGAAGATTGTTAGGTATAAAGTCATGATCAATTGGGTTGGACTTACTAGACACTATGTTTAGTGAGTGAGCTTAATCATTGTGTTCCTTTTATAATCTCTATTTAAAGAGATCATTCTACTTGTAATTGGTGTACAACAAGACAGAAATGAAAACCTAATAGTTGTCCGTTTGGATGTAGGTTGCAGTTGGCAACCGAACCACGTTAAGTCTTGTGTTGTTTATTTTTACAGTTAATTCGTGATTGTGTGTTACTTCCATTTTTTCCGTCGATTTCTTCTTGAGATCTCTTTCAGTCATGACTCTCCTCAGTTTTTCAACCTCGTCCCATCTTCCAACACTTGCTTTTATATTACTCAACAGAGTATAATATCCAGCATTGTCTGGCTCTAGTTCCGAAAGTCTTTGTGCTGCATATTCTCCGAATTTTTTATTTCCATAAACTCTGGAAGCTGCCAGAAGAGCACTCCTGATCCTGCTATCAGGTAGAATAACCATTTTCACTATTATGGCTAAGGCTTCTTTGAGCATCCCACATCGACCAAAAAGATCCACAATGCAAGTCTGGTGATCCAAAGCAGGTTCAATTCCAAATCCCCATTTCATAGAATGGTAAATATTGCAGCCATCACTAACAAGACCAGAGTGGCTACATGCGGAGAGTAAGCTCAAGAAGGTGACTGCGTTTGGCTGCACTCTTTGCTCAATCTTTAAATTAAAATACTTCAAGCGTCAAAGCCAAAACCATGAGAGCCAAGTCCCTCAATCATTGTTGTCCATGCTACTACATCTTTAACAGGCATCATATCTGTTGGAGATCTCACATCAACTAGAGATTAGGACATTTCATTATATATAAGTGGGTGCAAATCCTCAATCTTATGAACCGGTTTTATAGAGTTGAGTTAGGTTTAAAGTTCAGTTCGTAATAATATCAAAACATCTCTTAGCAGAAGACATGCTACCACCTCTCAAGTACATGTTTAAGATAGAGGTCTCAAGGTGTACTGAATTTTGTATTGGCCCATTAAACAAGTTCTTTATAAGGTAACCATGAACCACTTTGCCCAGTTTTAAAGCTCCCAGGTTTGCATATGCATCTAGAAGACTTCTCCAAATTTCAGGGACAAAATTAAACTCTTCAGCTTGCATTTGTTGGAGTAAAACTATGGCCCCCATAAAAGAGCCATTCTGAATGAAACCTGACATCATAGCACCCCAAGTGATCTTACTTTTAGAATGGATTTCACTGAACAGTTGAACTGAAGTTTCCAATCTCCCACACTTGGCATAAAAGTCAAGCAGAGATGTCAGAAAACATCATCAGAAAACCCAGTTTTTATGACTAAGCAGTGCACACCTTCACCCTCAGAAAAACTACCGAACTTTGCAAATGACATATGCTTAATTTAACTATGTATAACATTGATGTTGAAACCAACTCTTAACATTAAACATATTTTTTTTTCCATTACACCTTTGAATATGACATATGTTTGATCTTTGTTAACTTTCAATAAGATATTTATCTCTGGAAGGTACTAATGTGTTCATGCATTTGATGAGATTAATTATCATATCCTCGTACCTCTTACTTCCATCATACATTTTGAATTCATTTTTGTAATATTATTAGCACTTGTGTTAATAAATTGTTTCTTCATTTCAGATCTTTTGAAATTTTTAAAATTAGGTGCAGTGTGCTTTCATCCAATTTTTTTAGATTGTAATGCTAATAATATAATTGTTTCTCTATGGATTATCTTGTGGGGCTCAACAATTGCAATAATCACATCAATGTTTCTTTTGCCTCATTTTCAACAATTTCAAATGCTAAAAAAAAAGTTTCAATTACCATAATGACTAATTACAATCAACTGTTTTTCACAAATTGAACCATTCAATGCAAGCATGGAATGAAAAAAAAAACACACACACACTAGGTGTTTTTTAACACATCCACAAAATAAGGAAAAAAATATATTACAATTGTTGGTGCAAACATTTTGTCATACAAGTTGCAACCATTAGAAGACTATTATATCAAATCACATGTGATATGTTGTATGCATGCAATGTCTTCTTCTATTCATTTTCAATGATTAGAGAAATTATTCATGTAAACAAAAAAAATGCTATATAACAATATTTATTTCCTTATTAATTTGGGTTTGTTTTATTTGAACAAAGATCCATTAGAAGCTAGTCATTGTTACAGGATGGAGTGGGAAATGGCAATTTGTCCTTCTGCTGTTTGGTGTGGCAACTAACATCTCACACTAGCTGCTGCTAGTTCAATGTTATGGTGCTGTGGCAACTAACATCTCAAGCATTTTTAGTTTGTAGCCAAACACGTCCTTAATAAATTTGGTATTGCTTATATGGAATTGGAATGTTCCAGAGAAGGCCATGTTATAGTTTGGTTAGAGCTGCTGTTGCAAGTTGGACGTTGAGGTCATCAAAATGCTTTAGATTTCATCAGCATTTATCAAGCAATGCTCATGCTATTTGTCTTAGGTGTGGTAACCAACCAAAATGCCTTTTACATTGTGTCTATGATGTAATCTTTGCTTGCATCTTCATTTGTGAATCTTCTTTTTCATTATTTTGGTTTGAATATATTCTATGGATGATGAATACCGGTGTAGAGACATGAAAAATTGTAAAAATTTGAAAGAGCATTCACCAAAGACTTTACAATCTCTTCAATAAGTCTCAATCTTCGTCTATCTTCTTAGTAAGAAATTTCAAGACTGAATAGTTTTGGTAGGTACATAAGTCTGAGCTACTCTTTTGGGCTTTACGATAAAAAGAGGCTTCAGGGTATAATATAAGCTTTTGCTGCGAACGATATGGTGGCTATGTTAAACATAATCCTTCCTCTGTTTTGGCACTGTATGGAAAAAATGTGTATATAGCTTTAAGTGTGGAACCTAATTCTGCTATGACATATGCAGGCATGCAAGGTTGTCAAACTCCAGAGGCTTCAGAGTCTGCACCTTAAAAGATTAAATGTCTAAAATGAGCTGCCAAAATCATTCATGAATCCATCCACTCATCATCTTCCCTGCCACCATAGTGAGGGTGACCATATACTCCAGACTGCAACAAGTTTCCTTTGGTTACTATAACACCTATTCCCAGGGAAAAAATAATCAAAACCATACACATTTTTAATTATTTCTGGAAATATCTCAACGATTGCCAACAGGTTTAGTTATTATCTAAACATTCTTAAAATGCCTAGGAATGTCATTTCTATCTGTATATTTCTAAGAATAGAGTATCATAGTTGAAACAGAGTCATCTTTAATAAAACTGTGCACCACTCTAAAATGGTCATAGGAAGCTGGAAGAATCTTTCAAGGATCCATCTCCCCGCATGATAGTTTAGATCACAAGACAGCGTAACACCACACAATTCTGGCACTGAACCTAGAAGAAGAAGGCTAATGCTCAAGAACGAGGAAAGGAGACGGAATCATGGGAGAAACATGATTTAGTTCCTCTTATCTCATGTCTCACTTTTAGAGTAGGATAGCATCATAGAAGAACATGGAAAACCAGAAAATTAAAAATAGATCAGTTTATGCTACATCCTCCTTAATTTTAATTTATCATCTCTAATTGGATGCAGAAGTAAATATTAACATTGAGAAAGGCCAATAAAAATAAATTGTAATTACTTGCACCTGAAAAGCTTGCGGCTGAAATAGAAATAATCCACAAGTTAATACAGAGCACATCACCATGATCTATTTATTTTAACCTACGGGAACCAATTTGAACAGCAGAAATTCACATCAGTCCATTGTTAGCCAAGTCAATCTGGTAAAACACATAAAAGTGTGTTTGGATTTTAGTTGAAATCTCAAACTAACCTTCATCTTCTATGTCAACATCTTCAGAAATTTTCTTCACATCCACGTAGAAGCAAAATTTATCTCAAATTCCAGTTAAATTAAAAGTTACAGTACGTCTATTTAATCAACTTCAATTAAACTCAACTCAATTTTCTAATTGAAATCTAAAAAAAAAAGACCGATAGGTATTGCTAGTGTGGTACTGCACGCCAAGATAACAATATTTATTTCTTGGTGGTAGAAATGAAAAAAAATATAAAAAAAAAGCAAAATAAATAAAATACTGATTGGCATTAAAAATTAGAGTAGTTTTTGTTCAGAAAAATGATGAAAAAGAAGCAAACCATCTAGGTAGCATTCAATGAACAGAGCAACAAACTTCTATGATAGCTCACTAATAGTCCAGTCAATGATTTTACAATCTGAATCAATCAATCACTTCATGGATTGAATGACCCCTGTAGTTAGTATACATAGTTATACTAATATATTATAAAAATAGCTTAATTCTTCTTCCTTGCTGGCTGAATAAATTCCAGGTTTCCAACTGACTCTGACAAAATAGAAGACAAGGAAAACCTGCTGAATGTTGAGGCTGCTCAAATCACGGCTAATTTGCTAATACTATATTTGTTATATACACTAGTTGCTACTGGTGCCACCACCTCTGTACCCCTTCAGAGCTCCATCTTCAACTGATTTGAATGCAGAGATACTGTATCACAAATTTTAAGTTGTTAAATTCAGATTCAAATGTAACTTGCCAGGATAAAATTGCCGATTGCCATCAAAATTCAATAACAACTTTGTTGTTATATATGCAAACTAATTCCTTTAGAGCAATTTATAACATTTTTATGAGAATTTAACGTGGTTTGAGTTATTTATGATTCATTTATTCTTTACACCATCAATATGTTCCCTAGAAAATATAGACAGCTCCCATCTATCATTTATCTATTTATAATATGTAAAATCTGAGTTACAATGATAATATGTCGTCATGAGTATTATTCCAACGTCTGTTCTATTACTTTAGAATTTTAATTTTCTAAAACATTTCTTATTTTATAATTAACTAAAATTATTAATTAATCAACAACCTATTGTTTTTAATAGCACATTCATTATAATTTTAAGCCTGTTGTGCATTCTGTTAGAAAATTGTTACCCTTAAATTACTCATTGAATGAAGAAATAAAATTTCTTATTTATTTTACCTGACACTAGAGTGCTCAATCAAGGCCTCGTACCATGAAATAGAGTTCTTAATTGTTCCTTGTGTGGTTTCCCAACTCATTTGCCCCTATTAAAAGCAATTCAAGATCCAAATGCAAGTTGTGAAATCATAATTGAGAGGATTCTCTCTCTACAGAGACAAACACACACCACACAAGGGCATCATTGAGACTCGTTTGATGGTTTTTAGTTGTGAGTTTAAAGATTTTTAAAACCTACAACCAGTTTTCAGCTTTTAAAAAGATTTTTGGCGTTGGATGGTTTTTAGTTGAGTTTAATTTTTTTTAAAACCTACAACCAGTCTTCAGCTTTTAAATTTTTTTTTAGCGTTGGATGGTTTTTAGTTTTTAAACTTTCAATTTTTAGTTTATAGATTCATATTAAATCAGTTTAAAAAAATCTTATTTGGTTAAAAATATGTTTGTATGGTGTTGATGTCGAAAACTACAATAGTATAGGTATGTAGTGACAACAACCATTGTGGTTAAATGATGAAAGTGTTAGTCTTGTTGTGGTGGTAATAACAAAATGATAATGACTACTGCAATAAGATTACTTGTAGGGGCTAGTAGCATATCAGCGGTAACACAATGACAATGGTGAAGGTGTCCATTATAGTAGTAGTAACGACAATGATAATTATAATAACAATAGTAACATCAATGGTTTAAAATGGTAATATGTCAATAATGATTAAAATGAAAAAGTGAAAAAGTGTGGATGATGATGAAACTAATGATAGTAGGTAAAGTTACAATAGCGATGACAGTGGTGCATATGGAGGTAGTAGTGAGAAAATCAGTGTTCGAAGTAGAAAAATATGTTTTCTATATACTAAAACAAAATTGATAAATCTTTTTTGTCATTAAAATAAAAGTGAAATTGTTTCAAAATAGAAAAAAAAAATATTTCACTTTTACTTTTGGAACACATCTTATTTGAAAATTAATTTGAAAATCAATAACTAAACTCGTGAGCATTCAAATGAGTTCGAAGTTATATCCTTTCCATTAACAAATATGTGAATATCTATTCTTATAATATTAACCGATATCAACAGGAATTTCAATAACAGTAGTAAAATTATTTTTCAACCAAAAATTATTTTTCGCTAATATACCAATATTGTTTACATATTTCTTTAAATTTTTTAGTATAATGTACTAATTATTATAAAAGGGTTAACATCCTAGTTGTAGTTTATTTCTGAAGCCGAGTGCCAATTGAAGTAAGAACCATGATGCAATTAAATGCAAATTTCTGTTGAATGGGTCTTTTGGGAGAAAAGGGTGCGATATAGAAGCTTAAGTCTGATGTACCTGAATTTGCCGATGAGTCATAACTCAAGAGTGAGTTTTCTGGAGTCATGAAATTAGTGTTGTCTTCTTCCCTGCCCCAAATGGCCTGGTGGTGGAATGCATCGAACTGCCACGGTTGCTGATATTGTTGTCTGTTTGCATTCTGCGGGATTTCTGGCCAGACGGCGGGTGCAACTGTGGGAGGGAAGTTACAGTCCATTGGAGACACTCCCTACAAGTTACCGACAACATTTATAAGCAGAAGGAAATTAAGATAAAATCTGAAAATCAATTGAAAATGCTGAACTGACTCTTTGCTTCATGCAATAATAAAACACCCTATAGAGCATATACCAGATCCAACTGAACTCATCAAAACACTTATTTTCAAATCTATATAACCCCAGACCTTGATGGATGGAGATGTGACGACTTCAATTCCAACGAACCAGAGAATTTATAAATACTAGTTATGATAGGATAGACGATCAAGGGCTAGAATCTATGTGTGCACATCGTTAATTCATGTTAAGAGTCTACAGTTTTATGGTTGGTCTGCAAGAACATCCTACAGAATGAATGAATGACAGTAACTGACTACGAGGCCTCTCTTTCACTGTCCCCATTTTCAAGTTCACCACTCCAGTGTTTTGGGAAATATATAAACAAAGCAAAACACAACTGATAGGCCAGCAGTAAAATTTTGATCTATCCCTGATCGATGTGGAAATTTAAGTGTTTGAGAGAATAGTCTAAAATTACATCAGACTTCTTAATACTGCACAAATGCCCATTTTCCAATAAATCTATGACTGATATCTACTCCAGAAGGTGATGATAAATGTTTTAGAATCAAGCCAGAAAAAAATCATTTTCAAAGGGAGTGGATTCTCTCATGTGATATCTCCCCCTTGGCAGACAATAAGTAGGTGGGATCTATCTAATAATCATTAGGAGAAAGATGGTACAGGATTTATACATGATCTATCGTGTAAATGAGAGGACCCATAACCCATGTACTTCAGATGACTCCCAGCAAAGACAAAAGGAAAAAATATTATACTTACTTCGGTAGCCAATAAGCTGTCAAGGTTGAAATCAATTACTGGATTTACTGCTGCCAGTTTCATTGATAATATCTGGAAAGAGAACGTAAATCAATAAGAACAACATCATGTTGACGAAAATTCCTCATATTACAGCATTGTATTCCAATAGAAAGATTCTGTTAAATCTTCTCAATGTTTAGATATCTTCATAATTGCAGTTCCCTTGCAGCACAAACTTACTTCGATAAATTCTCATTACAGAAAAACAATTTTATCATTTTATAACTTCTGCGCATATATACATAAACCAAGCAATGCACAATTCTAAGGGTATCCATTTTCAAGTCTCTAGTCCACATTAGATAGGCAAAAGTTCCATAATTAGATGAATTCCAATTCCATGTTCTTAAAAGAAGGTCGAAGCTTATAATGACATATAGTACAAAATAATAGAACCATGATGCTTTAATGCTTATAGGCAAGCAATGTTTTATTTGTTCTGATGACTGCCATATTCCAAAAACTCACGGTAGCTTTTTATTGGGCTACATGTCAATTTTGAAGGATCAGATAAAGACTGGGGAGAAAGCAAAACCAGCCACTTTTTTAAAATGTTTGTACGCACTATCCACAGTAATATTAAGAATCAGATTACTTCTAATAACTTTATTTTTCTCATTGTTTGTCAAAACTTCCTAGAGTGTCAATGATATGAAAGTCTGACCTCCACTTCATGCTGTAGAGATTGTACATGGTTGATGATTTTATCCAGAACCAATGCTGTTCCTGATATCTGTAAAGCAAACATTGTCATGTCAGCGTCAGCTATATCTGACTTACTAGATTAACTGTTTCTAGATAAATTAAACACAATCTAAATGCATTAAAAATTCACAAGAGTGGCCAACTATTAAGGCCTCTAAAATAAACATAAATAGGTCCACGGTCGCATCGACAAGATTGTGATCATGTATAGTAAATCAGTAATTAAGTCAAAAGGAGAGATCATTTTTCCCCATGTCGAGAAACATCCACAGCTAAATTATTCAAAATAGCACTTTATATTAAATAGAAAAAGGTCAAGCTAATACCTTGATTGGTAGTTTGAGAAAATATTTTACAATTTTTCATTTCTTCATAAATAATTACAAAGATACCATTTTGTTTTAATTTTAAAAATATAAAATTAAAGATTTGTCCGAAACAAGACTTTTATTGTTTTCGCTGTTCATTGTACAATTTTTTTATAGGAGGAAACAACGTGCTTATAAGGTTATACTTTTGTTATTATGTTTTCATAAAAACAAAAATATTTTTTCCAAATTAATCAGGCATAATTTTTTCTTATAGCTAGCTGAACACAGACGGGTGCAATTGAAAAGTGTAGGAGATAAATGTTGAGGTGTGTATCTAGATTAAGGTTAGGCGGCCATAATGTTGATAATATACAAAGTTCAAAGCCAGTTAGGTTTATCCGTTTGGTAGATGCACTGCAAAAGGAATGCTTTCTTTTTTCACCCTATTTCAGCCATCCCATAAACGATTGATGGATACCAAACTCCTAGAGAAGATGGAACCGTCACCGTCTGAAGGATTAATATTGCAATGGCTGAGGGGACCCATGCACACTAGTTTCAATACACCCACCTATGTGTCTTCTAATCGTTAAAGGCAGAGTCCAGCTAAAATATGCCCCCCATTTTCGCCCCACACGCCCACCCTTCTGTCTCTTCACTAAGCCTTCTGGCTGGAGAAAGGGACGAGGGAGGATTTCCTTAATTGTCCTGAACAAACCGTGACGCATATTTTTGTTTGTCCTTTTCAAAAAAACAACGACTAATTTATGGCTAAATAAAACGAAGAATCGCTATATTACTTTTATGTAACATTCTTTTCTTGATGTCGCTTTTTGTACAGTTCATTCTTTCACTGACGTCCAAAAGCCAGAGTCAAAAACTTGTTAGTGGAACAAAACCGGTTAAGGATGGAGAAAAGGCTTGAACCTGCCACAAACTCCTCGCAAATGTGTTTTAATTTCAGTGGATAATCTAAACTACTGCTTGCCAAAATCATGATTTGGGAGTTTCTTTAATGAGAAACCAAACACAGATTTCTCAATATGCACTTAAGAGGGTTAACAACGCAGTCAAATACAATCTTTCTAGAACATCATTTACTATTAATTAAAGTTTATTAAAAGAAACTACAAAAATCAAGAGTAACTCTCTTTGACGTAAAAAATAAGTCCCACTAAATTTTCCAATCTTAAGTAAATTTCAACAAAATTTGGAAACGAGAATGTGTTAAAAAATATTAAATTTTGTTATTAACATTTTTCATAGCCTACCAACGAAACATTTTTCGTAAACATACACAATAAAAGAAAAGAAAATATTCTGTAAGTTTTATACAAAGCTAATTGATAGAAACTATTTTTTTTTTCATTTAACAAAATTGATTTTAAATTTTGCATAAACTAATTTGAAATTATAAGAAAACCTTGCTGTAGAAAAAAGTTAGAAATATAGACCTTCTTCATTGTACTAGTGTATGTATTATAAATACTTACTAAAAAATTATCCAAATAATTCTTAAACAGAGGAACAAGATTGGAATGACGGAGTTAACCTTGAAACAGTCTTGTTAAGTACGATACAACCCAATTCAAAAAGCAACAGCAGAGAGAGAAGGTTACGAAAATGCCGTGTTGACACACCCAGTGGGAGTGAGCACTTTTCTTGATACAAAAGCATACACTTTTTTTAGGTGAAAAGGTGACAATGACACAAACCAGTTTACAAAACCCCATAATCCCCGGACATAATTGCACTTTTAGGAGACAAATCAGACAGATAATCATGGCATAATCATGAAAGTTGAACAAATCGCGGTTAATGAACTCTATAATCAAGTGTTAAACTAAACCCTAAAAAAAGAAGAAAAAGGACCAACCTTGTTGCAACCCGGGACCAGCTCTTGCAAAAGCTTCATTCGAGCATTTATCTTCTCTCTCCTAGCCTACAACACAGTTAAACAAAAGAAAATGTAAAAAGTACTACTATTTAAAAATATATATATTCAACTTAACTTTTTTTACATAATAACATTATTCCACTCCCCTTTTTTCTTATAAATAACTGTGATTAAAATAATTAATCACTGGTTAATTAAATAGCTTACCCTTTCTGCTAAGCTATGGCTATCAGTGGCTTGACCTCGACGAACTCGAACGTGAACATACGGAAGCTTCTCGCCGTCGCCGGAACTCTCGTCAGCGACTACGCTCTTGCTCTTCTTCGACGACGCCTTAACCTGCGTTTCACAGAATCATTGAATTTCGCAAAAATACCAAAAACAGAAACCCTAACTCCGGTTACGATTGAAAATTACGAGGTATACCTTCTTCTCTCGCTCCTTCCTCTTCAGGCCCTTCTCATCCTTGTTCTCCAGGGTGGGATCGGAGGCGGAGCCGCCGCCCTGAGTCGAACTCGGGTTGGAATCGGTCTCCGGCAGCTCTCGCTTAACCTCCGGCGAGTTCGAGTTCGAGTTCGAGTTAGAATTCTCTCCGGCGAAGATGGAGAACCTGGCGGCGCGTTCGATCAGCGCGGCGTTTGACGGGAAGGTCAGGTTGGCGGCGGAGGCGGAGGCAAATGAGGTCAACGGGTAGGGTTTCGGATTATGGCGCGGTGGCTTCCCGGCTCGGTCCGGCGAGTGGAGGAGCTCGACGGCCTGCGTCGGCGGGAGCTCCAGCAGTGCGGTGAAGGAACTTGCGGTTTCCGGCGCCGGAGCTATGATGCCTTGGATTTCCTCGTTGAACTGAATGGCCTCAAGCGTGGTTTGCTCCATGATCCAATTGAACCGAACCGGACCGCACCGAACCGGACAGGAACTGCAGAGTTTTCTGGTTTTGAAGTTGTGCAGAGTTTTTGGTAGCGGAGAGAAAGAATAAAGCGAGAAAGAGAAAAAGAGAAGAGAAAATGAAGAGAATGTGTTTGGGAGTGATATATAAAGGGAAGTGGTTTTTAATGGCGGTCAATGCTCTTCTTTTTTTTCTCTCTTTTCTCTCTCAGTTCTTGTGTGTGTTTCTCTGATTGTGTCTGGGAGATTGCTTCTGCGCCATTTCAAGTATTACGAAAGCAACCTCGTTCCACTACGCACAGTTATACGGGTATTTTCCTACGGTTGTAACGGAACAGAAAAATCTTGAATACGGGGTTCTCAGAATCGCACTTCTTCGTCTATCGTATTATACAGACTCACAAATGTCTCACTCCACTTCCCAACCCGATCAACTTCAACCAAACTAACAATCCTTTTCTTCAAATTAAAATAAAGAAAGGATAATGTAAATGTATAAATTATATAAATAATGTAATGGAAAAAATATATTTTATTTAAAAGAATTAAGTTTAAGGCTTAATTAGTTTCAAGTGATTCATAAACTTAGGTAGTTTTAATTAATTTCTTATCAAAAAATTGTTGAATATTAAAAAAAAAAAATTTGAATTATTGATATTTAATTTTATTTGACATGTATGTTAC
>Ga0123341_1001572_pt1 | contig 17499 bp, 12 predicted proteins | sample Turbeapinknodule_FD_89959 | JGI IMG/M metagenome (GOLD analysis project Ga0123341, IMG submission 89959) | Root nodule microbial communities of legume samples collected from Mexico - Turtle bean Mexico pink nodule | ecosystem: Host-associated > Plants > Roots > Nodule | place: Mexico: Nepantla...
CAGCAATCTTAGTGTTGGCCAAGGAGAGTGTGTTTCTTGAGGTGTTCAAGGTCATTCTCTTGGTTGTGGTGTAAGTGATCAAGTGGTGATTGCTTAGTGGATATCCTCAGGGTTTCTGAGAAGGCTGGATGTAGCTCTTGTTTGGAGTGAACCAGTATAAACAACTGTGTAAAATCTCTCTATCCCTAACTCTTTAATTTCAGTTTGTTTATTGTTTGCTAGTATAAACAACCGATTGTTTCGAAGAAACAACCGATTGTTTTTTTTTTCTAGTATTACAGTTTTGCTTGCTGTTTTGGCTAACTGAATTGCTGAATCAATTGGTTTCTGAAATAAGTTCATTCTAGCTTTAAAAAGATTGCAAAAACCTCTTTAAACAATTCACCCCCCCTCTAGTTTAAAGCCATCTTTTCTAACAATATAGCGATTCACTAGATAATTTCCCAGAACTCCTTCTTCTGACGTCCTCGCCAAGAACGAGATCACAAATCTTCTTAAAAGTAAATCCATCAGATCCCGCTGAACTGGTAACTACTGTAACCGTTCCGGACCAACTGCCAGGCAAAGATAATAGTAGTACTAGAGTTTGAACTTCATCATTAAACTTAATGTCCACTGACATAAGTCTGGCTAAGATCGAATTCGTTTTATTGATGTGCTCAGTAACTGAACTAACAAATCCTCAATTTGCATTTTCCACCAATTGAAATTTGTACCATCAAATTTTCAATTTGGAACATCTCGTCTTCTGCCATCTCAAATGACTAAACGAGATACTTGGTACAACTAATTTCAGATCTTGGCAATTTTATTTTTTTGCACCACCTAAAATCACTCACCAACAGACCTGGTCGCAGTCCCCACTACACTGGCGCTCCGCACCACCACCGTTGCTGGTCACCGCCGTCGTGAAGCAGATATGGGAGCATCCTCCTTGCACCGCTGTGAAACCCTAAGTCTTGGGACACTGCTTCAGCCCCTGCGAAAACCTAGCTTTGGGACGCTGTTGTCGCCTCTGCGAAACCCTAGCTTTGGGATGTTGTTGCCGCCTCTGCGAAACCCTAACTTTGGGACGCTACTGCAGCCGCAATTTTCACATCTCGTCGATTAATTTATGCTGATCGGATCTCTAGTGTGTAAACGAACCAAAGCTCTTGATACCACTTGATGGAAAAAATGCACGCGGAAGCAACACACACAATCACGAATCAACTGCAGAAAAGTAAACGACACAAGATTTAACGTGGTTCAGTCGCCAACTACAACCTACATCCACACGGGCAACTACTAGGTTTTCATTCTATCCTGTTGCACAACAATTACAAGTACAATAAAGGAACACAATGATTAAGCTCACTCACTAAAACATGGTGTTTACTCAGCCCAACCCAATTGGTCCTGGCTTCATACCCAACATCTTTAATATAGCAATAAATCTATTAATAATGTTTTTAATATATCCTTATTCTTAAGTTCATAATTAAGGATATTGCATGAGTTTCGAGCAACGAGCTTCCAACGAAGGTTATGTCCATGACACTTATCAATGAAGATAGTTTAGGGGTTTGGGTGAAGCACAATGGTCATGGAGGCATTGTTACAGGAGTGTGTGTGACTTAATGAATCCTTTTGCATGAGTGAAAACCTTAGGTGATATTTTTTTCTTTTACATATTCTGGGCATTTTTCCTTCTCTGATTGGTGCCTTGATCGTTTAGTTTGTATTGAGATGATCTCATGATTTACCTTTATAGGTGTATGAGTGAAAACCTTAGGTGATTTTTTTTCTTTCCAGATTTAGATAAGAGGAGAAGGTTAAAAATTGTGTTTCATGTATAAGGGTTGGATCACCTCTAAAGTGATTTATATTTATTTATTTTTTTATTGTCGATAAAAAAATGAACCCTTTTGTAAATTATGTTAGGAATGTTATCTGAGTGAGGTGAAAGTCGATGATATTTTTTTAAAATGAAGTTTTATTTGTTTTTGTCCTCTCACATTAAACAGTAATCTCTATTGAGTAGTAAAAAAATAATTAGTAAAATAATAATTAGTGTTGATTATATTGAAATAGCCATAAGCATTAGCTTTCTATAAATAGCATGTTGACCAAAGGCCAACGATAACGTTTTTTTGTGGTGTTTAAATGTAAATTCAAAGTATCTCTATATTATGGTCGAATCCATCATTTTAATATTTGGTTCTAGAAGACTTGTATCAAGAAATATGGAAAAGGAATTAAAAAGTATATTTAGAACATTTCAAGAATTTAATAAGAATTATAAATTAGTTATCCAAGTAACGAAAATATTCAATTAATATCACAGAACAGATCCAATCATTGAATTTCATTATCTTTATGTTAAATTTAATTATTGTTTGACGTACATACGAATCAATAACAGCCGTGTTAACTCAATTATTTGAACACAATAATAAATAATTGCCGACTAAAATATTTTTAGCTCAAGTTTCAACTACGATAAAACAAGGGAATAGAAAATTGAACAAAATTGATTATGAAGCCTCAAATTCTGGTTATATATTTCTTATTATATAAAAGGAAACTGTGCTGCTATTATAGGCTACACTTTATGAATACAAAATTAATGTTGTTCTCATACTCAAATTTTTAATTTAACTGTTATTTTATTCAATGATAACATTAGGCATAAAAAAAAGTTAAAACCAATGCTATTTAGGGAAAATTATGTGACGTTTATATTCGAACTTTTTCTTCACAACAAATGGAAGTGTCATATTTTAATATTATAAAAACAAAATGTATAACATTTTATCTATGTGAACCACCATTTTATATATCCTATTGTCAACAACAATTCGTCCTTACATACAGAAGCCAAGTACTTTTAAATAATAATGACGTGTAAGTATTGTATTACATTAACGTATAAAATAATATGCTACTGTTAAGAATTTTAGTTCAAAATATATCTCATTTTATCTTTAATTGAATTTATTTTTTTATTAATGTAAGACACTAAAAATATTACCTTCCCCTTTATAAATTGCAATTTGATGTATAAAATAATAAAATATATAGATTTATCAACGTTTAAAATATATTTATTTAAATTCTTAATTAACCTTTATTTATACTAAATTTTCAGGGTTATTGTACTTTAAAAAATAGAAAGAAAAAAAAATATATATATTTTTATTTTTATTTTTTTGAGTTGTTATAATAGAGCAAAATATAAATAATCATAAAGATAAAAATCTTTTAAGTAAACTATATGGTAACTTAGCTTGGGTCGTGTGTGGTGATTTCAATGTTGTAAGGAGGGAAGAAAAGAGGAAAGGGATTAGAGGTCGCTCGAGCCAAAAGAAGGAGATTGACGGGTTCAACAGTTTCATTGAAAATAACGGTCTACTTGATATTCCATGTGTAGGCAAGAAGTATACTTGGTATAAGGCTAATGGCACAGCAAAGAGTAAATTAGACAGATTCCTTGTGTCTGAAGAGTGGCTCCAGATATGGCCAGCGCCCAAGTAGTATATACAACCAAGAACGGTATCGGACCACTGTGCCTTAGTATTGAAATCGTGTATTAAGGATTGGGGCCCTAAACCGTTCAGATCTCTTGATGTGTGGCTTAAGGAACCAAGGTTTAGGGATATGGTAAAGGAAAAATGGGATTCGTATGAGGTGCAAGGTAATAGTATGTCTGTTCTTAAAGATAAGTTGAAACTCTTGAAAGCTGACCTTAAAGTGTGGAACATAAATGTCTTCGGCTGTGTAGAATCTCATAAAAGACGTATCCTGTCTGAAATTGAGGAGCTGGATGGTAAGGATGACGTTGAAGACCTAGAGGAGTCTGGGAGGAAGAGAAGGATGGAATTGCTCAGTCAACTGGGGATGGTTGACAAGAAGTTGGACTCAATATATAGATAAAAAGCAAGAGTGTGTTGGATCAAGCACGGTGACATGAACTCCAAATTCTTCCACAATGCAATCAGATGGAGAAGACTTAAGAATGAGGTCAAAGGTGTTGAGGTGGATTCTCAATGGTGTGAAGACCCACACTCTTGGCTACTCGGGAAGTGGGTGTAAATTTGGGATCAGTGGAGTTCAAATCCCTTAACCTTGAAGTGAGTAGTAACATGATTGTTAGCTTCTCCGAGGAAGAAGTGAAGGAAGTTGTGTGGCAGTGTGGGGGTCAAAGAGCCCAGGCCCGGATGGGTTTAATTTTAACTTTATCCAGAACTGTTGGGATGTAATTAAATCAGACGTCATGGCAGCCGTGAACTTCTTCCATGCTACAGGGTCCTTCCCAAAAGGGTGTAACGCGTCTTTTATTGCCCTTATTCCTAAGGTAAGGGAACCGTCTTCGTTTGACCAGTTTAGACCAATATCTCTTGTTGGAGTTATCTACAAGATTGTCACCAAAATCCTAGCCTGTCGTATGAAGAAGGTTATGTCTCTGGTCATTGATGATTGTCAGTCAGCTTTCCTAAGCGATAGAGGACTTATGGATAGTGTTTTCATGGCAAACGAAGTCATTGAGGAGATTAGGAGAAAGAGAAAGAGTGGGGTATGTTTCAAGGTGGACTTCGAAAAGGCGTATGATTCTATTAGGTGGAGTTTTCTGTTTGATATGTTACGGAGGTTGGGTTTCCATGATAAATGGATAGGGTGGGTCAAAGGGTGTCTGGTCTCGTTTTCTGTATCTGTATTGGTTAATGGAAGCCCCTCTGAGGAATTCAAACCTACGAGGGGACTGAGACAAGGTGATCCTTTGGCTCCGTTCCTGTTCTTAGTGGTGGCTGAAGGGTTAGCAGGGTTGGTGAGACAAGCTTTGAGAAAGGATATGCTCAGAGGTGTTAAGGTGGGAAGGAATAACATTGAGTGTTGTCTACTCCAGTTTGCAGATGACACATTGTTCATGTGTGAGAATTCCTTCAATAATATCTTCACAATCAAGGCCATCCTTCGGTGTTTTGAATTGGTCTCAGGCTTAAAAGTTAACTTTCTCAAATCTAGGCTGGCAGGAATCGACGTGGATACTTTTGTTCTAAATACATATGCGAAGACTTTAAATTGCAATTCTATGAGGATCCCTTTCCAATATCTGGGGGTAGAAGTGGGAGGAAATCCAAGGAAGAAACAGTTCTGGGAACCGGTTGTAAGGAAATTGGAAGTTAGACTTAGCTCATGGAAAGGAAGATTTCTTTCCATGGCTGGTCGGATTTGCCTAATAAAATCGGTGTTCACTGCCATACCTTTGTTCTATCTCTCCATTTTCGAAGCCCTGGCAGGTGTGTGTAACAAAATCAGCACTATCCAAAGGAAATTCCTTTGGGATTGGGGAAGACAAAATAGTTCCATCTCTTGGGTTAGTTGGGACAATGTGTAAGCCTCTTGAGGAAGGGGGCCTAGGAGTGAAAGAGATTAGGAGTTTCAATTCCGCTCTTTTGGCAAAGTGGAAATGGTGGCTTATGTCTAGTGAGGGCGGTATATGGAAACAAACTCTCGTTTCCAAATACGGAACAGAAGTAGATACTGGACAAGCAAGGCTCAAATACCAATCTTGGTGGTGGAGAGATCTGGTAAAGATACGTGGCGACAGGGTTGAAGAAGGATGGTTCCAGAAGGCTACTACGTGGAAAGTAGGGAATCGGTCCACAGTGAGATTCTGGGAGGATGTGTGGATACAATCCATATGTCTGAAAACACTGTATCCTAGACTTTACTCTTTGTCTTGTGATAAAGGTAAGTTAGTGGGGGAGGTTGGTAATTGGGAGGAGGACAGATGGCGGTGGGGTCTGAATTGGAGAAGGGATAGGTTCGAATGGGAGTCTAATTTGGAGTTGGACCTTCTATCTATACTGAGTACGGGGTGTATTAGTAAGGAAGCCCAGGACCATCTTCTGTGGAGGGGGAATCCAAAAGGCATGTTCTCGGTTAGGTCTACCTATTCTATCTTGACCAACCATCAACAAGTTAGCATGAAGGAAGGCGTGTTCTGTAGTTTATGGCAAGCAAAAGTCGTGCCACGAGTGCTTGTCAATGCTTGGAGAGTACTTCTGGATAGGATTCCAACTAGAGCCAACCTTATAAGAAGGGGAGTGTTGGGCGTTCCGCCTCTGTGGGCATTATGCAATACGGTAGAGGAATCCTCACAACACCTTTTCCTAGACTGTACCGTAGCACAACGAGTGTGGTCAATGTGTTATCGTTGGATTGGTATTTTGGGGGCCCAGAATAGGGGTATTAAGAACCATATGGAGAACTTCCACTTAATCCATATGTCTAAAAAACAAAACCAGGTTTGGCTAGGTCTGTGGGCGGCAATTGTCAGCTGCATTTGGAAACAGAGGAACTTGGTGGTTTTCAAGGAAGGGGTCCTTGATGCTGATGAGATTTTCCAGAATGCCCAATTACAGTCCTGGTTATGGTTGAAACATAAGGTAGATGATTTTTCGTACGCTTTCTCTGACTGGATTTTGAACCCGAACCAATGCCTCCTCGCTATGGTGTGAGTGCCCTGGTTCACTTAGCGTTATACGGTTTGGGTACTTGGTTCGGGAGTGGTGTTAGCAGGGTGTTAGCAGGGTGGTGTGGAGTTTTAAACAGTGTTTTGGTTGTAGCTGGGTCTGGGTGAAGTGTGCAACAGGGGTATCTGTTTCTGTCTTTTGTTGGAGTAATGCTAATCTAAGGCTCGTTAACACCTTGCAAGTTGTTGGCATGTTTCTGATTCTGCTATATGCCTACAAAAGGATGATGCTTGGAGGATGAAGGCTGCCACTTAAGGAGAGGATGGAACTGTAAGCAGGATGTCCGGAATGGTTGCAGGTGGTTGCGGATGTGGGTTTGGGTCGTGTCTGCTCATCCGTAAGTACACCTTGATCTGGTGAGCGTGGCCTATCTTTTTTTGGTGAGGAGTTGTGGCCTTTGTAGGTGATCCATAGGTGATGTTAGAGCGCATAATAGGATGCACAACAGGGGATCTTATATGGGACAGATGCCATAGGTGTGCTCATAAAGCTGGTTTGGATGGGTGAAGGTTATGGGTCTCTAACGAAACATAGCCATTGTTGGGTTCCTTGAGTGTGGATGCTCTGTTCCTGTTAAGGGGAGCTAGGAAGGATTCTGGTTTGAATGTTATTCTGGTTTCAACTTAATCCTACAAGTGCAGTCCATACACATCATAATTACGGTGGTTGTGGCATGCTGGTACATCTATATGGGAGCTGCTCTGCAGCTACAGGGGGCTGTTCTGAACTAGTTTTTCAAACCAGTAACTTGTTTTCTATGAGCACGTGTTGCTACATATTCTGGCTTGGCTATGCTAAAGTTGTGGTCTAGCTTATATCCTTTGTTGTGTAGAGTGCATTTGTTTAGGTTTTTCCTACGATTGTCTTTTCTCTTGTTCAGTAGGTTTTGTGAGTTTTGGTTCTTGTATACGGGTTGGAACACCCCTGAAATGTCCCTTTTAATTCATTTAATTCTTTGTTGATAAAAAAAGAGAGTAAACTATATGGTAATTTTATTTTAAGATAGTCCAAATAAAATAATAATTTTTTTAAAGAATAATTTTTTTTTAAATGTATTTATACTGATTTATAAAAGATTTATTATATAGTTTCTTTAAATTTTTATCATGAATTTATATATATGTTAATTTTACTTTATAAAAAAATTATTTTAGTTTATTTTCTAAAAGTATTTAAACATAAATTTGTCTAATGCTCGTAATACTATTATTTAAATTATTAATGACTATGTTTAATAATAGACTAACTTTTGTTTCTGTAAAGGAAAATATTAATTTTCGTTATACAAAGATTATACTAATATGGATTAATCTAACTAACATTTATGCAACTTTTTTATAATATTATTTTATCTCAGTATGTTTTACTAACTTCATTTCAAATATAATTTTTTGAAAACCATAGGTTTTTAGGTAGTGGGAATTTTTTTTGATAAAATAGACACTATAAATCATATATACTTCTCTTGAGAATTGTAAAACGTTACTATTTGATATACAAAACAATGTCACAATAATATACACATGTTAAGCTATATTAAAGGAATATATCGAAAACAATACAAAGATGTAATTCAAGATACTCTAAATTAAGCCAGGATAAAATCATGATATTATTAGAATTTTTTGTATATATTTTAACATTGCCCCTCAAATTGTGATTTATATAGCCTAAAAAAATAATTGTTACATATTTAACAAATCAACAGTTTAAATAAGTTTACACAAGAAAAATGCATTAGTATTTAATACATATTTAAATATTATTTTGTTTGTTTTTCATTAAGCCTTTTTTTTGGCAAATGGTAAATTAAATCGATGTTTACTAAACTTTTCTTCAATAATACTATTAATATAATGTATCACAATGTTATTATTAATATAAACCTGCAGGTGTTATTATTTTTATATAACCACTTTCTATTTAATGTTTTATTCCGATCAAAATAATCTGTTAGATGTATAATGCATTTTCCTTGAGTTCATTGGGATAAAATTGTTGTAGTTTGAGTCTCACATTAAATATTTAATAATATATGATGAGAAAGACAAAAAAAAAAATATTATTATTTTAATATTTATAGGTTGAAAGTGGTATTACTATTTTTTGTATAAGCTTTCTCATACTCATTTAGTACAGGATCTCCTTAATGTCTTTCCTAAAACAACCCAACAAAAATCAGCAACTTAATTACGTAAAATAAATCTCTGAAATTTAAGAGAGATTAAAAAACCTTTCATTAATTAAATTCACTTACGAAGGTTATATTAACATTTTTTAAAACAACTTTCATTAAAAACCTTTTTTTAGTGTACAAGCTCATTTTGGGTATTTTTTTTCTAAACACATAAAAAAAGTAAAAACTAAAATAAAATAAGTGTCTCCGTAAATAAAAAAAATAACCAATAAAAATATATATTACTCTATATTTTATAAATTAATTTGTACATAAAAAATTATTTATAAAAAAATCCTTTATATTTTTTTAATTTTCTTATCATAAAAATTACATATATGATAATAGTAAGCTTGTGTTTTTACAAGTTTTATTTTATAATATTGATACAAATTAATCACTGTAATAAATAATGATAATATTTTTAAAGACATTGATACTATATAGTAATACGATTTATTTTATATCTAAAGTTGCATATCAATTATTGAATCATTTGAATTTTGTTCCCACTATATATATATTGGTACTTTAAATGAAGAATGTGTTTTTAAATAAAAAGAGCAGTGATGTATTTGAAAAGAAAATTTAAATATTTAATTGTGAATGCAGATGGTGCTAATTGAACTGAAATATGTTACTTTCGTTAGCAAAGGTCGGTTTGTCAGGATTAAGGGGTTTTAATCACACTAACAGACATGGTAAGCTGGACTTTATATAATATATGCAAACGCGCTTATCATATAATGAAAGCTTATAAGTGATGCTGACTTATAACTTTTTTTTGGCACATTAAAAGTTAAAAAAAAAACACTTATTCAAAAACATTTATTAAAAAAGTTCACAAGTTGCGCATTAATAAATGCTTTAAGAAACCCTCTATTACTCTTGAAGAAAAGGACCCCTACGTTACTTGGAGCATTTGGCATCTTCTTTTATGTCACAAATTTATTAATATGTAAAGAGATAAATTGGATACGAGAGATTCAAAACAAAATAATTCTTAATCCTTTGTCAAAATCAAAACCAGTGCATGATTAATTTAATTTTTTTCATGACTGAAAAAAAAAAGTCCTGCCATAAGATAATCAACTCTATATTATAAATATTCTCGAATCATACACATTAAAAAAAGTATATTCAAAATTTCAAATATCAAACACATTATTAGTCATGGATGTTATGAAGCACTAACTCTTACCTTGTGAGTTTATTAAATATATTTGCGAAAGTAATTGGTACGTAGTTATTTAGATAATTTGACAAATTAAAGGGTCACACGAAATCTATTTTGTGTACCTTTTCATTGGACATATGTAATTTGGTAAGTGGATGGTAATCTTGTCTTGTGAATGAGGAGAACAAAAATGTTATTAACAAATAGTAAGCCAAGTCAACTTTTTCTATCTCTCCCTTAATGTAAATTTTATGAAAGAATAAAATAAGGTTGTTATATATTAGGGATTAACTCTGTCATTTTTACTAATCCTCCGTGAGGATAACCTCATATATAGTAGGATATATAGTAGGATGGAATCCGCATAGGTCTGTTTCGTACTTGACTCGTAAAATATGAGTCGAGTTGTCCTGTCTTGCCAAGTGAGTGCGGGCTAGACTTTCTGTCCTGTCCCGCATAAGGATTGGTCCGTGGGTTTGTGGGTCAGTCCGCATTCAATTTTTTTTTTTTTTACATTCAATATTTCTTTTTACTTTTTTCTTGAAAAATTGTCATAAAAAACAAAGGCATTAAGATTAATACAACAATAAACATTAATTAAAGGTTACACAATCCAAGTATCAACCTTCCAATATTCTTGACTTATCCACTATTTAATATATCCACTATTATTTATTCCAAATTACATGAAAAATATCATATATGTATTTTCTTCCCCAAAACTAGACAAAATAATTATAATTAATTATTTGTGAAAATATAGTTTTTTGGATTGATTATTAATTATATTTTTTTCTCTTTACTAGTCAATAAAGGTTGAAAGGAACAAGAGTAAAGAAAAGCATAAATAGTGGATAAATAAAAATGAAGCCAATCAATTCACGATTAAAATTATGGTACTTTTGAAATATTATTACCATGCACCAACGGAATAAACATCTTTAAACTCCTTACCATGCATATATATTATATCTTCTTTTATTTATTATTCTTTAGTATGTAGCTATTGGGATGAGATGATAAAGGTAAGCATACAAGTGGCGTCTATCATCATGGGTGGGGCAGCAAATGGTGATCAACCTTGCTACAATATTTCAAATCACCGTTGACCTACAATTCGTCTTCATCATGTTTCTTTGGTACACATAGAGATATAACATCATGTTGGAATGAGATAATAATATTATTATAAACAATGGAACTTTTTTTTTTTTAATATTTGATGTACATTTTTACCAAAGTTTCTACGTATTAAGTTATTTAAACACTAAAAAATTATAGAAAAATTACCATCGTACACCTTCATAGATTGTACCAATTGGTGCTCGAGATCGGTTCTATTGGAGAATTTTAACGTTGTTTAATATTTTTTTTTTTAAATAGTGCGTAGTTACCACTAAAAAAGGTTTTAACTATAGTTAAAAACATTTTTAAATGATAGTTTATTATTCAATTCCTCATTCAAAATTAAAGATTCGTATTGATGATTATCTATAAAATTGTTGTTATATATTAAGGCGAAAGTGAAAGATTTTTTAAAAGCAAGGTTTGAAGGGGTCTCTAAGTTCCACGTCAGGTTGGATAATGTTGGTTTTAATTCAATCTCTGGTGAAGATAATGCATTTTTGATAGTAGTTGTCACTAAAGAGGAAGTGAAGAGTGTTGTTTGAAGCTGTGATAGTTCAAAGAGCTCTCGACCTAATGGTTTTAATTTCAACTTCATTAAATTCTATTGAAACTATCTAAAGGAGGATGTTCTTTCAGCTGTGAAAGATTTTGTGGAAAGATGTATTTGACCTAGGGGGTTAAATACTTCTTTTATATGTTTGATCCCTAAGTTTGATAACTTGCAACAGCTTAACAAATTCAAACCCATTTTGTTGGTAGGGTATGTGTACAAAATTGTATAAAAGATTCTCTCTCTCATGTTGAAAAAGGTAATTGGTGATGTCATTGACCTCAGACAATCCTTTTTTTTAGAAGGAAAGGGGTTCTTGAATAGCGTTCTCGTGGCCAACGAAGTTCTAGATTAGCTGAAGAGGAAGAAGAAAAGTGGTGTATTTTTCAAGGTGGATTATGAAAAGGCTTATGACTCCGGGAGGTGGGATTTCATTTGTTACATGCTTGGAAGGCTCGAGTTCTATGAAAAGTGGATTTCCTAGATTAAATATTGTCTAGAATCAGCTTCAGTGTCAGTTCTTGTAAATGGGAGTTCGACTAAGGAATTTATCCCGAAGAAGGGCTTGAGGCAAGGTGACCCTTTAACTCCATTCTTATTCCTTATAGCGACTAAAGGCCTAGTTGGGGTCTTCAGGATTGTAGTTGAGAAAGCTTTGGTTGAGGGTTTGGAGATAGGGAGAAAGAAGGTTAAGGTGAACATGCTTTAGTACGCTGATGATACTTTATTCTCCTGTAAAGCCAACTTTAAAAGTAGTTTTAACATAAAGGTTATTTTGAATTGCTTCGAGTTGGATTCTGGTCTTAAGGTGAACTTCTTGAAGAGCATAATTCGTGGGGTGGGGGTCGATCAACCATCTGTTATCTGTTTTGAACCAATTCTCAATTATGATGTGATGAAAACTCCCTTCAAATATTTGGGGTTTCTCGTAGGGGGTGTCATATTAGGGTATGAAGTGGTTGATAGAATCAAGATCATATTAGGCATATGGAAGGATAAACTTGTCTCGATGGATAGGAGGATTTGCTTGATAAAGTCTGTTTTGTCGTCCATCCCTCTATTTTTCTTTTCTTTGTTCAGGATGTCGTCTAGTGTGATGAAGAAGATAATAAGCTTGCAGAGGAATTTTCTTTGGGGATGGGGGTCTGAAGGAAGGAAGATTGCCTGGGTTGTTTGGGATAAGGTTTGCGAGTCTCAAGAAGCAGGCGATCTTGGCATTATCAATATTAGGCTCTTCAATGTGGCCTTGATGGAAAATGGATCTGGAGTTTGAGTTTGGACAATGGTGGGTTGTGGAAGGAGATCATTGTGTCTAAGTGTGGAGGTCGGATAAGTCTGAATGAGCAGAGAGTCTCTAACAACAAAGTCTCTCTGTGGTGTAGTGGTTTGAAGGAAATCTAGAAGGCAGAAGAGTGGATAGAGAAGTTTGAAGACTGCTTTAAATGGAAGATAGGGAATGGGAGAAGTATTCTTTTTGGGAAGATAATTGGGAGGGCTTTGACGCCTTGAAATGTAGGTTTTCGAGGTTTTTCTCCTTGGATGCAAACAAAGATGTGTCCCTATCTGATTGTGGGGTCTGGGAAAATAACGTCTGGGATTGGAGGCTTAATTGGAGAAGGGGTATTTTTGTTTGGGAGGAGACCCAAGTTTGGCAACTCCTTGAGGTGGTACTTGGTTCAAATCCTGCTTCAGAGTCAGAGGATATATGGGTTTGGAAGGAAAGCGAGTCTGGAGTTTTTTTAGTCAAGTCTGCCTACGGTATTTTGAGAGGAAAGGTAGAGGGGGGAAATTCGCGGTTGTAGAACTTCTTCTGAAAGATTAAGGCTTTGCGTTCAGCCCATGTCACAACCTAAAGGGTGATTGAAAATAAGATTCCCTCTAAGGTCAATTTGGAGAGGTGTGGGGTTGTAGTCGAGAGCAACTTGTGTTGCTTATGTGGGGTTCATGAGAAGTCCACAAGTCATCTGTTTTTCGGGTGCAGAGTGACCTGAGTAGTTTGGAATATTTGTTATGCATGGTTAGGAGTGAGCTCAGTAGACTTGATTACGCTTGTCTCCCACTTTTTACAGTTTATTTTACTCGACGTGTCTATGTCTTTCAATCTCATCATGGGAAATATATGGATTGCGTTGGTAAGCGAGATTTGGAGGCATAGGAATAATTACATTTTTAAAGGTGGAGTGATTGACCATTCTGAAATTTTCTCCTTGGCACAATTAAAGATTTGGTCTTGGATCACATCAAAGTTGTCTTTTGTGAGCTTATCCTTCTCGGATTGGTGCCTAGAATCCTTGGTTTCTATGCATTGGATTAAAAACTTATGAAGGGTTTAGGTTGGTTGGATGTGTTTTGGTGTCTTTGAGGGGAGCTAGCTTTTGTGGTAACCTTGTGTGTTAGGGTGTTTCTGGTTGGTGTTGTTTATAAGGATTGGACCACCCCTTAAGTGAGCCACATTTATTTATTTTTTCTTACCGATAAAAAAAAAATTACATACTGTTGTAACTAAATTTATGTGTTATTGTAGGGTACATAACGTTGATGATACAAATTTTCAAAACTATAATGTGTTCAACAACATAATCATTACAAACAATATAAATATAATTAAAATATATTTCAAAACTAAATAAATTACAATTTTTTAATGCAAACAAAATTAAAAGAAAAAAATATGAAAGGAAAAATGGTAAGCAGTATAAGAGAAACTATAATAGTTCACTTAGACATTTGTGGTGACAAAACACAAATCAAGATACACCGACGACACAATCAATGGATTTTGAAGAGTAACGACACAATAATTACTAATACAAAAGAGACATTTTATGAGTCTTATTGAAAGTTTTTTTTATATATATAATAATAGTTTGACATGCATTAGAATGATGTAAATTTACGTCGAATTAAATCTTCAACGTAAAAAAGTTTTTACGTTGGATTTGTACACATAAATTTATAATAATAAAAAAAGTTAACATTGACAATTTACGTCGAACCATACATTGTTTGGCGTAAATTTATGTCAGGTTTTGCATAGTTCAATGTAAATTTACATCAGATAATGCATGGTTCGACATAAATTTATGTCAAGTTTGGCACAATTCAACATAAATTTATGTCAGATAGTGCATTGTTCAACGTAAATTTTGGATGTTCTTTATTTAAGAATAATATTGGTTTTGACTTCAAACCAAAATCCGAAGTGCTGAAAATTTCAATAACAATAAATAAATATTTCAACTAAAAAATAGTAGAAAATCATCTAATCTAACCTAAAAAAATTATAAACAATAAAATAAAACTATATTATCTATACTGGAGAAAGAAAATAGCCGATTGTTCTATCAACTTTTGGATGTCATCTTGGGACATCAGATAAAGACTTGAAATATTTCACCCACGTAATTATGCCATAATCATAAAGGTAAATAAAAAGCATCTTATGTTTAGGTATCTTACCTATATCTAGGAGTTAATGATAACTACCTAAATAATGGCTCTCATATAGTAAATCACATAGTAGCCACATTCAAATGAATTTGCTTTCCTATTACACTAAATTGAGAAATACTTGACAAAAATTATTTTCATATATCTTGAATATAAAATAATTTTATTGTATTAAAAGATTCTTAACCTTAGGGTAGATGAACTATAGTACCTTGTTTTGATGTTTCAACTTAAAACATTTGTGTCAGTCATAACTCAAATTAAAACAAAGACATATGTTAGTTCAAATAAACTTATACTTGCAATGTAATGAAAAATGAAAAAAGTAAAATATTACCCTTGTAATAAGGTTTTCATTTCCTGGCTTGGTTTTCTTTAGAGCGAACAAAACTACACCATGTAATACTTAAGAATAATTGTAATCAACTGTTAGTGGGACTTACAGTGAATGAAAAAATTTAGTTATATAATTACCACAATTTAAAAAAATGTAGGTTAGAATACTAACCTTTCATATATGGAGCCAAGTAAATACGTCTCTAGGAGTTACTTATCCATGTTTGCATACGTAATACTGGATCTTGACCTTTATGTTCCTAGATTTTTTAATGGATTGAGGCTCAAGAAATTCATATATTTTTTTATTTGTCTTGCTCCACACTTAATTTTTCCATGTATCTAACATAATGAATTATAAGTTAAATGTAATAGTTATAATATGGAGAACAGAGACAACATTATGACTTACATGACTCATAGTTGTATCACTAAAATGTTTAACATGGAGGTTCCCCCAAGAACCTCTAATGTGTCTGGTAAGGACATGTACAAAGGAAAAACAATATTATTGATGCTAAATATATTTTTGTCCCAATGAAGCTATAATGGTTTCCTCGTCAACTTGAGTAATATGGTTGAAAGTTAAGATATTGTATCATCTTCGACTTATACCATGTCATCACCATCACTAACATGTACTTCCTTAACCTACTTACCACGACGATAATGATCCTAAATGAAGGAAAAATGTTAGTTCAACGTTAATATACACTATAACAATAATAAGTAAACAAAAAATATGTTGAGATTTGCTTGGTCAAATGTGTAGGCCAAGTAAAAAATGTGCCTAAAGCCTCCCCTACGAATTAGACCTCTATGTTGGGAAGAGGCACTTAGCAATAGTATCTTAAGCTTTATCAGCCACCACACATGTCTAGTTAGACTATAAAGGGAAAACATGGATGGTTAACCCTCCTTCTATTTGTCGTCCAAGTGTGACTAGAAGCGGGAGATCATCTTCAACATATAAATAACACTTGTTTGGTACATGTCAGTATGATCCCCCTGAGAGATTCACATTAGCAACATAACTCTCTTTCGTGCTCACTCGAATAACCTCAAGAAATGTAGGTGTTCCTTGTGTCAACTAATGAGAATTAAGGGACTATAACTTTTCATCAAACTCTTGTTGCAAGGATTGTTGAATTTTATTTAGTTTCTCTTCAAAATGCATGTCGATCCTCTGCAAGGCATCCTGACTACAAAAGTCAACGGTTCTCTGTGGTGGTAGACCGAAATAATCTCAGAGTTCCCACGAACCACCACAACTGCGCACACATATTGGATGCTCTTGTCTTCCTATGATCGTCATCCTAATATCATTTCGACCATAGGGAACAAATAAGCCATGTTTTTCCTACTTCACTAAGTAATCATGCAACATGTGAACAATACTTAAGTATAAACAATGCTTTTGGCCACCTATTTTTTTTCCACTGATGAACATATATTTATTCACACTCAATAGCTTTAATCATGGATTATTGGACTCTAATAATAAATAAATTCATTGTTTTAATTAATATTCATATAATTGATTTTATTTTGGCCTTAATTATTATTTTTGTTAATTTTGTGTTTTTAGAGTAAATGGTCTAAAGGAAGCATCTACCTTTGTGAATGGGCCAAACATGCGAAAATCCAAGTTACTTCTTGAATTAAAAAAAAAATTCTGAGAAGAAGGAGAAAATAAAATTTATAATATCTAAAAAATAAAATTGGAAACAAATCTTCTGTAAAACACAAGAATTATGAAAAAATGGAAATTGATAACAAAATCTAAACTACAATATTTTCCCAAGATCCTTGGAGCAGAAAAGGAACACAAGCATCAAGGAGAAATGGAGAGCTTCATAGGGTTTTCTTAGTTTCTTTTCTTCTTCGTAATTCTTTTATTTTGCCTTCACATGGAAGGCTAAACCTTTTTGGTTGTTTCCTTTGTAATTCCCCATTGAGTTCTCAAGTTTTGGTCAATAAAAGTTTCGCTTTTTAATTCTCTACAACAGTTGTTTTAATATTCTAATCTCCTGGAAAATTGCACTACAAGAAAAAAAAGTTTTAATAGAGGTTATTTAGTGGAGGTTAATATAACCTTAGGAATTGATTTAATTAATGGAGGTTTTTTCTAAAACCTCAACAAAATAACGGAGGTTTTTTAACC
>Ga0123341_1001574_pt1 | contig 17494 bp, 6 predicted proteins | sample Turbeapinknodule_FD_89959 | JGI IMG/M metagenome (GOLD analysis project Ga0123341, IMG submission 89959) | Root nodule microbial communities of legume samples collected from Mexico - Turtle bean Mexico pink nodule | ecosystem: Host-associated > Plants > Roots > Nodule | place: Mexico: Nepantla...
ATATATATATTATAAAAAATTAATTAATTAAAAATATTATTGCCTTTTAAGTTTTCTCTTATTTAAAGTGAATTACTAAATAATGTATTTTGCTCCATGTGAATTTCCATGATCACTATTTACCACCTGTCCCAATAACTTTATTTAGGTGTATTTGAAAACTTTAAAAATATATCTTTATATTTTCTGTTTCCAATTTCTTGTTTCCACTTTATTCTATAATCTCAAAAGAATTAAAATATAAATGAAAATATAGTAAAATAAATAGAAAAACTAAAGAATGTAATAAATTGAAATAAACTTTCTCGCTTAATGACAAATATATTGTTGATAGAGCTAGTTTTTTCTATCCTATTCAAGAAATATACTTCTAATATAGAAAATAGTTAATATTTTTTTTTCTTTAATTTGAGACATATTTTTTATATGCATGATAATACCAATGAAATTTTTTATATTAGCCATGACTTTCAATTTTTTAAATAAGATTCTAGATGTGATAGTGTACAGAAAGATAAGTGTACATTTCATTAATCTGAGTTTTTTTTTTACAAATATGTAAAAATTACAAAATGAAAAAATGTTAAGATTATTTTTTTTATTATAGAAAATACTTGTAATTTTGTAAGAAATAATTCATTGTGACTGGTTTTTGCCTTCAACCTTTGATGCAATTAGTTCATTGTGGATGAAACGGTTGCTTACAGTTTTAGTAAGGCAATGGAATTGCTTTGAAAACATGACATGAAAAGTATAAAGGAAATAATATTCTTGATGATAGATACAAATAATCTAACTATTGACCTAATTAATTACCTTTCTAGATAAACACATATTTTCTTTTTTAATGGTATTATCCTTTTAACCCATTGTGGTTTTGCCTTCTATATATTTCTTTTTTCATGGAGATTAACAATTTTGTTTGGTTCGTAGCTAAGTTTTAACAACTTATAGTATTAAAAGCCTCATTCCCCAAATTGCAAGAAAACAATCAAAACATCAAAAGCTATGCATCATTACAAAAATATTATATTATACAGATTATAATATTAGGTTAATTCTCTTATGCCTGTGAAATAGTCATCAATAATTATAAATACAGAGTATTAAATTTTCTTTAAATAGTTAAGATAATTTCTAAATTTGATTATTTATTCAAAGTTGTACCACTTACATAAGCAGAGTTAGGCCATGTTTGTTGAAAAACTTATTTTTTGACTTGTGAGATATTACAACTCAAATGGAAACATTGGAAACATCTCCAAGCCACTTGCTAAATTAAAATATTCTTATTTAATGCATCATGTGTAAATTTTGATTAATGCATTAGTAGATATGGATCAAACTACAATTATCTTATCCTGAATTTGTACTATAGTTATGAAACAAAACTAAATTATTAAAACAACTATAGTTTTGAAATGAAAGAAAGTGTAAACTACTGTTGTATTTCTTAAGAGAATTAAATTAAATTAAATTAAAATATGTAGATAAACATGAATTAATAAATAAAATAGTATTTAATAATTAAAATTTATATTTATATATTATATTTGCGCATTTTCAATTTATAATATCATTATGATTTGGACTTTATTTTAAGAGTAATTATAGAGCGTTGAGAGATCCTCATACTCTTTCGACAAATTAGAAAAACTCCAAGTGCCCTTCATGTTCAATAAACCGTACAGTCTCACTATAGAAAGAAAATATACTGATTAATTATAATAAAGAAACTGTTACAATAAATATTTATTATTATTTTATTTATTTAAGAAACGAATTTTTAGTTTTCTGTAATATAATATTATAACATCTACACAAATTGATAAATTAGGATGAAATATTTAACATTTACATGAAAATTTATTTATCACATAAAAAAAATTGACAAAAATTTATTTAAATAATTTTTTTGTTAGAAATAATTAGGAAGTCTAAAGTTTGGATTAGAAATAAAAATTAATTTCATGTGAGTGTACAAAAATAAAATATATATTTAATCATTTGTTTTATATTAATACTATAGTGTAACATGTAGGAATGATTAGGGTGTTGATATGTTATGATAATTAAATCGATGGCATAGAAATCAAAGAAGAGGAATGGAAAATAACTCGTGATAACCGAACTTTTTTGCTGAAATAATCTCCTCTTTGTTCTGAAATTAAGGCTACTTACTTACCTCGTAAAAACTATCTCATTCTTAAGTGATTTTTCACTATAAATTTGACACTGTTTTTTGTTGCAGTTACACAAAATAGCTTTTATACTATACACAGTTTCCACACATTTGAATAATCTAACTCACTCTACAAACAATTTCATTTCATCTGTTGTAATAATTGGTTCAACTTACTTTTGAGACATTAAATAACAAAAAGTGTCCACTTTACCCAATGAGGGAATCTGGCCAATAAGAACACAGAACTGTTTTGAAAAAAAACTTTATGTCTGATTTAATTATAAAAATGTCAGTGTTAATTAATGTGTACTTGGGGAGACACATTGTATCCATTACTAAAACTTGCTCACTGGAGTTTTCTTGGGTAAACATATATTGACTTGTCTTAATTAAGGAAGAAGAACATTTTTTTTTTCAAGTTGATCCCTCTTTTTGTTGTCAAAAAGCTGAACGAACCAATTTCCACATATCAGTTTCATCATCACTTCTAATATTTTAGTTGACGTCTTATCTTCACTTAAGATTCACCACACAAAAAGCAAAACGAGTTAAAAGGAGGTGTAATTACACTGTTTGGCTAGTATTTCCTTTTCTAGAATTTTCCAAACATCATTTGTTTCTTCATTATTGAAACTATTTTGTTTAACTTTTTACTTCAAAGGCTTGCTTTTCTAGATTTGTCGTCACGATTTTTTTTTTGTTCTCGAGAAAGAAAGCAGAATAAACAAGCGATTAAAATTAACTATTCTTTAACTACCAAAGAAGTAAATAACGACAGCTAAAAATAAAACAGTTATGTTAGACAAATTAATTAATAAATAAAAAACATAACATGCCATTGCGCACACTGAAGAATGGGGTCACGTCGCTATCATGCGCCGTGTGGGTCACTATCCTATCCTCCTTTTAAATAATTGAAACCAGAAGAAAAATATACAGAACCGGATTTTTTTTTCCTTCTTATTCATCGTTCAATTCAATTACTCGCCGAGTTTTTCGTCCGGATGCTCAAAATAGTTGCTGTCCATCCACTCGCCGGCGACCTTCCGTTCTGATTCTCCGACACCGTTTTGGTACTGTAAACTCGCTCCTTCTTCTTCGATCTAGGATTTCCATTTTGTTTCCCGGAGAAGTGAGGGAAAGCCGACACTTCGAAATCTCGCTCTGTGTTGTTCGATTTGAGTGTGATTTCAGTGTGCTCGGGGTTCGGTGTTTCTTATGTTCTTTCTCATGCATTTTCAAGTAACTCAGAAGCTTTGTGTTTTTTTATCTTACCTATTTTTGGTTTTTGCAATTTTATTTGGTTTCTTGGATTTTTTTATCGTGTTCGAGAAATTGCTCACCAACGTATTCTCGGAGTGGTTGCATTGAGGTAGAGATCTTCCTGTATCTGTAGTGAATCAAGGGAAATTGTTTATTTATGTGTGTATCATATGCATGTTCAATAGGACGGTAAGAAAATATGCATGATGGATTATATAAGATGGTTGGGAGTATTGATAAAGCGAGTTGTGTGGATTTCGAGCTTTTTTCTTTACAAATATTTTGATGATTTTGGCTCTAAACGTATCTCAACTTGTGGCAACTTTAGCTGCGTGGATTTATTACCTATTTACTTTGAACAACAGATTCACCACGTTTTGAGCATCTGGAAACTTGAGGATGCCTCGAAATGGTTTTAGTTCTGTGAGATTGTGCTTCTCTTAACTCTTAAGGCTTTTCAAATCTGTGTTTTTGCTATGAAATGTGTTTTTCTTATCTAATCGACATTGAATTGGCTCGAGGAGCATATTATGATTTTTAATAGTTGAAAGAGTAAGTGGAATGAAAAGTATTGTTAAGAATGTTTTATAACTAAGGAAAATCATTCTGATCTCTTGTTACTTTTGGTTGATAAGGCTGTTAGGTTCTTCAAAGAGAAGGGAGCCTTACATAGAAATCATTTTATGGTGCGCCGATGAGCAGAACTGATGTTATTGGCAGTAGAAGGAGGAGGATTCTTCTCTGCTTCGGCTTCAGGGTATACTAAGGGCCTGAGCCTTCTCCTCTTGGGTCAGAGGGATGAGGATAAACCCATGAGAGTAGCGCCGTGGAACCAGTACCAGTTGGTAGACCAAGAAACTGACCGCGAGCTCCAGCTGGCTTCTACAAAGAATCGCCTCTCCCGCGGCTGTGCCTCCTTTGTTTGCTTTGGTCGCACTTCCGCAGGGCTTGATACTCCGTCTCCTCTTAAAGTGGGCCCTGCCCAGCAGCATGATGTCTCTCCAGGGCCTCTGGTTTCCAACAAGGGAAATGATCCTTCTGCACATCTAGATGATGGAAATGATAACAGAAAGCTTACACTTAAAAGTAGTATAAAGAAGCCGCAAATTGTTAAACCCGTTAATGTTGAGGCTGCTGGTGAACAGGAAGCAGCAGGTGGACAGGGGATTTGTGCTCCTGGTGGTCAAGCAGAAAGAAGGAAAGTGCAGTGGACGGATAATTGTGGTAGCGAGCTTGTTGAAATTCGAGAATTTGAGCCCAGGTATTTGAATGCAAAATTTTAACTCTCTTGTTTATCGGACTTTATCATGGACTTTATCATTGTGTGATTGACATCAGTGAATCAGATATACTTTGGCCTTTTCATTTCACCCATCTTTATTATAAATGACACAAATATCTGATGTTGTGATAAATAATATGTGAAGCATTTAGCATTTTGGCTTGAGGCTAAGTTGAATGAAATGAATTTCATTTTTTTCAAATTGAAGTGTGAACTCAATCTGATTAGAGAAGGAGCATCTATGGTTTCTCCAAGCCCCTAAGGAGTTTTATACTCATTGAATCTAAATGCTGTTAGGTCTAACTGGTATCTTGAAGGCTAAACTGGTAACTGGGCTTGATAATTGAATGAAAATGTGGGATGCCACCTGGACACACTTTGTGTTGAAAGATTGGCATTCACACCTTCTATTTTCTACTCTACCAAACACACCCTAAACAATCAAGGGTAAAAGGTGTGAAAAATTGTTAAGTCAATCGCATGTTTAGTTTTTTAAAATATGGCCTATAGAATAATAGTAAAATAATTTTTCTTACTCTGAATGATTAGGAAAAAGTCAGACTACATGGCTGAGGTCTAAGATACGTGTTCTAACCTCTAGTTCTACTGAATCCTAGAAATGTCTTGTGCTTAGGATGACCTTTCTTGATGCTTTATTAAGGTTTTAACTTTCAACACGAGTTTGAAGTCTGTTCCTCTTTTCTTTCAAAACATCCTGGTAATTTACATAATAATAGTCATTATGGAAATTTACCGTTATGTGTTTATTCATTTCCTGTTTTTATTTTTTGTTTTTACTTAACCCATGATCAACCTATTACTTCAACTTTTTTTCAGATGCTTTAATCCAGGATAACTAAAATGATTTGCTCTTAATTAGTAATCCTCTAAAACTCATTGTGTTATTATGAGCTTCTTTACTTAGTCTAAAACCAAAGCCATTTGTTTTTGCATTGTTTAGCTTTTTTGTATTTGTAATGGATAATGGTGGTATGACTTAATTTTTCCTTGCAAATTTAAGGCCTATTTATTTATTTTTTAAATGTGCAATTTCAATTAAAAGTGTTAAAAAGGATGTTTTTCTCGTAACCTAAAAATAATAGCTTTTGAAAAATGTTCTAAAAGAAGAGATATTTCACAGGCCCTTTTTTTAAAGCTTAAACAAATGGGTCCTTGACTTCTTTTATTTTAAGCTGTTTTTTGATGGAAAAATTTGTGGCGGTGCTGTGGCAACAATCAACATGACTTTTTTGAATCTTTAATTGGAGAGGAAAGATAAATATTCAGGGAAATTTTCATTTCTCGCGCTTGCTTTCCTATGGCGTTTGGTTAATGGCTTTTGTTACATGGTCTATATGAAGTGGATTTGTAACTTGGAAGGGTTAAGTTGATTTGATTACCCCCTTGTGTTTGGTTTTTCTCTTTGACCTTTTATTAAAGGATGCCTTACCCTCAATCATTGTACTTAATTCCATTATGATCAAATTATTCTTTTGTCCATAGGAAGAAGTATATACAAGAGATTCGTGAATTTAGTTTTTTGTTGGTTGTGCAATAGCTTAATTTCTGCTATTTCTCATTTCTTACACCTTTTTTTATCTGTTCTGAGCTTGATCTTATCAATCATCATTACTAAACACAAATGACACTTTTCTCCTTATTTTGAAGTTTAAACTTTCTATGAGTATATGCACATAATGCATACAAGGTTCTACACCATGTGTTTATTTAGTTATTTATTCAACTTTTATTAAGCTGTACTACTTTTGTGATCTTCAGTGGGTTTATTCGTGTTGTATGAAGATTTCCATCAATTACACTAAAATAATGCTTTTTTTGCCAAATACAAAATGGAAGAAAATTTTACTAGTAGTAAATAGATATTTTTTACTCTCTTGTTGAGCCATGGACATCTTTTGTTCTACTGGTTTGGCATAAAGTGTAAGTAGTTTGCATGTTGGTTGGGGAGATTAACTTGGAAACAGCATTTTCTAGCATTTTGATACAATGGGCATCAATGTTGGAGGAATAAGAATAGAGTCATAGATTCACCTTGGTAGCGTATGCTTGCTCTTGATCTTTTGTAAATCTTTTCAACGTTCATACACTTTCTTTGTATAGTTGAGTTTTGATATCAGATTCAGCTTGTTTTTCTGCTTGATCGCATAAAGTCTATCACAGGTTTTACTTGAGTTGGGGGACTTGATTCCTCTAAAATTAGGGGTGTACTTTAGAGGACAAAGTACAATTACAGCAGTTGATTAAAAAATTAATTTGGTTGAGATTTCATAGTCTGTTTTAGGCATGCTATATTTATTTAAATCTTGACTGTTGATTTTTGAAAACCAATCAATGGTTATAACTATATTTTTGACCTCTAAAGTGCATTTCCTCAGTTTAGAGAAATCAAATCCTTGGGAATGTTGTGGTGTTTGATGGTGTCTTCTTTTGACAACAAAAGCTGCAAGTTTGTATCTGACCATTTTTTTTAAGTTGTCTGAAAATGAAGTTTCTTTTGATAAGCACACTGGGGATTTTTTCAATACTGCACGACTTTTGATAATGATAAATGTACTTAAAATTCTGCTGTTGATATTTTAAATAAACATGCAAGGAGGTTTTTCTTCTGTGAATTATCAACTTTCCAAACCTTTGTTTTAATAGTTCTTTTGACACTTTAGATGATCATAGCAGTTTTACAATCAATTTTACTAAACCCGCCATCAACCTGTATAACAGGCAAACCATTTTAGCACACTTATTTTAAACAAATTGTGGATATTCTCATACAGCATCTACTTTTGGAGGCTAAATCATGGTATACATAGGGACCTGCAGTTGAATTTATTGCCCTCCATGCGTGAATTTGTGCAATGTGTTAGTGTTCTCGTGATCAATTACTCTTGTGTCAGTATTGATCAATTTGATTGACTCTAACTAAAGTTCACCTTGTATATACGTGACTGTTTTTTAGGGGTAAAAAATCTTTTAGCACTCATAGCTTCACATAATTCTTTTTTGCATGCACCTTTTCCACATGTGTGCACCTTTCTAAGGGGTTTTCTATGGTGATACTACATCTTAGAATTTTTTTTTTCCTTCTGTCTCCTGTGAAAGTTCTTCACCGGTTCTCGTTTTTCAACCCTACAAAACTATCAAAATTTAAAATCCAATATTTGCAACTTCTATATATAGAAGCCCTGTGACTTAAACACTTGTCCTACTCTGGTAAAAATGCATTTTTTGCTGTGCTGATTGGTGCATTCAGCATCTTTGTTTGTTGGTGATTGAATGTTCCATAACCCAGAAAATAGTTTCCTCTGGTTTCTAATGCTTATTTCCTGGTAAACACATCTTATAACCATTCTAAGCGAGTAGATTACAATTCCTTTTGTTAGGACAACTGTCATGTTTTTTGTTCCTGTCATCTTTTGGCTCATTTGTTTCAGTTCAGCACTCCATAGTAGGTTGAACTTTTGAAAGTCTATGACCCTTCAGTGACTAATGGTCCTATCCCGTCCATCTGTTTCTGGACCTGGTGGTCGTTTGATCACAATTTTGGTAGACTGGATGGCAAGGAATGCATCTATGGTCTTTTGAAATGTTTTCAGGAGATGAGTGGGTAGTAATCTAATTCACAAGGGACTTTGTAAAGGAACGTGCTTTGGTTGTTAGAGATGAGCAGGTTTTTGGTTAAAATTCTAATTGAGGGATGAAAACATTGAATTCTCACTTGCGATATTATTGACACGGAAAAAGTTAGCTGATGTGTACTAGTGGTTTTTGCACATGCCACATCAGCAGATTTTTGCATTATTATTTCTTGTGTCAGGATCCAATAAAAAGTAGAATAAGAATACAATTGTGGGAACTCATTTTAAAGAGGCAAGGATCAAGACTTGTTTAAAATTGCGTGTAACTACAGGGCCATGTAAAGCATGTTGTAGTAATAGGAAAGCTTGAGATTATGTTTCTATTTTCATCCAATATTGCTGTTTATATCTTTAACGAGTATTATAAATGAGATCATGCAACTATTAGTTTGTCAATTACCGGTCTAGTGCCCCCGTAGGGATGACACTCGCACAGAGTTAGGGTGGGAAGTACGTCCCCATCCCTTCCCTACTCCTATCTCCTGACTTTTCTCCTGTCCCCCATCCATGATTCCCTCTGTGTTAATATTTTCCCATCCCCGACCCTGATTCCTTGAAGGTCCTCATGGGACCTTGAAAGTGTAAATATTGATCATAAGTATTCAGAAAATTCAGGTCTCCTTCAATAAATTCCAAATTGTAAAAGTTGTAAGAAATAACGTTTATATATTATTTATTAATAGACACACTTTTAGAGAGAGAATGATTCTCACTTTAAAGATGTGAAGATAATATTGTGATTATGCATAAAATCTTAAAGAGTCAATATTTATTTATTATTTTCACTTCTCGTAATTATTTTTAGCCGAACTATAGTGTGATTTTTTTCATTCTTAATCCCAGGAATGGATAGGTTTGAAACCCTTAATTCTATGTATTCGGTTGTACTACCTTTATGTATTCATACATGAGTTGATTGAGATGAAAGTTTATAAACTTTTTCCTTGTGATATGTGTATTTTGCTTTCATGTTTTACTATCTACTTGTAATTGATTCAATACGTTGCAATTTGTCGATCAACTGCAGTGAAGCGGATGGATCGGATGATGAATTTGATAGTGGAAACGACAGAACTTGTTCCTGTGCGATTATGTAAATTGGAGTTTCATTAAGTTGATAGGTTCATCGGGGCCACTCACTGTTAAAACAACCCATCACTCGCGATGAGGCAAAAGAGGCAAAGGTTTCAGTTCCGTGGAGATATATTCAACCAACACCTTGCCTGAGTGATGCGTTTGTTATTGCTTGCTGCGGCTTTAAATTTTGCTCCTCTGCATCAATTTGTATAATTCTTGTCATGTGTGAATTCTTTGCCTTTGATTCATCATTTTTATGCTACTTCATGTTCTTATTTTAAGGATTAACCCAAGTTTTCTTTCTATGATCTGGCGTTTTTTAGAAGAAAGAAATATACAAATGTAAGATTTTGTAAAACATCAGTGTGGCAACTTGGTAACAAAGTTATGATGAGACGGGGATTGTTAAGGTTTATTATCTGTTTAGAGGATAAAGAAAAGCGCATACTGCTGTAATTGCTTTATAGGTTGTCGAAGATTGATCGGGATTTTGCCATTAGTGTCCGTCATCATGTCTAAAAGATGAATCACTTTTCTTGCATTCGGGCTTCCTGCAGCTCCCATCTTGGATATGGCGTCATTAAGATCTAATCAATTAAATTAATTTGATTTGTTGTCATATTCATAGATTTAAATTTATACCAAAATTAAAATTAAAGTACATTTTACTGTAGCGTTTCAAAATTGTTTTAAGATAATATATTATTATGTTTTTTTATTAGATATGCAGTATTATTAATTATTAGTACATAATTGTTGGAAAAAGGTAGAAATCATAAACGAATACAATATAAAGTCGATTAAAACAACTCTCAATATTTATCCAAACGGAATTTGATAATAACACATGTTGAGTCTAATTTGAAAAATAGAAGTTAATATTAGACAAGGTTTGATTGGTAAAGAAACAGGTCATTAACAGTACTACAGAAGGATGATTAAAGAAATATTGGAAAACAGTTTTCTTTAGTTCTACACAGGTTATACAGTTATCATAGTTTTGGTGGCTATTGTTTACTTAATGAAGTGCCACTTAGCTTATTTTATAATTTTTATTTATTTTCTACGAGTGCCTTTTTACAATGAGAAATTATTTCAATTAATAATATTCTCAAACTTATAATATGTTTAATTAATTAAACTTTATTTTTGATCACTTGTCATGAATTATAAACATATATAGCCAGTAATTGATGGAATGGGAAAGCAATTATTCCCAAATGTAAATAATTAACAAGAGTGATATTATGGTAACTTCACTGAAAAGCAAAACAAAGGTAATGGGTAACAATTCTAATATGATTGAGGAAACGAAATTTAAACCAATTAAATATTAAGTACAATATTTAAAGTCATAATCATACATTTTTTTTTATACCAGCAGTCATAATACATACAACCAAACCAATAATAAACTGGCGACCTATTGAAACCAGGATAACAGCACACATATTTATTACCGAATATGGTATTCCATAAATTTTAAGATTCACATAATTTTTCTATATTTATAAAATAATGAGAGTAGAAAGAGAAATTAAAAAACAAAAACAAAAATAGTGGTACTGCGTATTCTCTTAAGTCAAACACTAGCAGAAATCCAACGGTTGATGTTTAGCGACCCAAGAGGTATAAAGAGTAAACACGACATTCATGTCATTGTGCAAGTTACAGCCCTTGCGTCTCTCCACAAAATGAAGCCACCTTCCATTGGATACTTGGCCAAACCTTGTCCACACACTCACTTTTTCATTTTGATAAGACCATATGTCCAACTCTAATGCTCAAACAAAGGCCAACTGCTGAAAAAGTTAAAGGCACACAAAAAAAAATAACAAAAATAAAATCCAAGGATTGAGTATCACCAATCCAAAAAAGAAAATGTCTGTGACATCTTCATTCCCATGCATCAAAATCCCAGCTTGTTCCTCCTCTCCTTCATGCACATCTTCATCAAATTCATCCTTTAGATTTTCTTCTTCCAAACCTTATGCTGCTGTTACTATAAGGAATTCTCAGACTGAAGGGCCTCTGAGAAGACCAGTGGCTCCTCCTGTTAGAGAACCATCTAGTAGCATCCCTCAGCCCCTGAAGCCTTCACCTCCTTCTCAGCCTCCATCCCAGGCTGCCCCTGTTGTTGGAGATGATAGGAGTGGCATTACATTAGAGTTTCAGAGGCAAAAGGCTAAGGAGCTGCAGGAGTTTTTCAAAAAGAAGAAGCTTGAAGAAGCAGATCAGGGTCCTTTCTTCGGATTCATTGGCAAAAATGAGATTAGCAATGGAAGGTAATTTATTTAATTTTTTTTTTCTTTTGGGACCTTTCAAAGTTGAGTTTTTCTTATGTTGGTTTATGCTAATTGCAGTTTTTTTAATGTCGGTAGAGCTAGTTAATTGTGAGCTACCATATATTTGGTTGAATGTTGGGGGTGATGTGGTGTTGATCAAAATGTTGGCTGAACGTTCTAGCAAATTTCGAGGGATAGTACTTCTAAATTGGTTTCAATTATATTCTCCCCCTTTTTTTTTGACAGGGCTATATATGAAAACTCATTATTCAAAAGCATAGCATCTTTCACTGTGATGGTAATCTTAGATCTGTAGTTATGATGAAGTAGGAAAATCAAGATGATAATAAGTTTATCTGTTGTTTGTGAACAATTTGTAACTCTAGGTCCCCTTTTTTGTCTTTTCTTTCATTAATTGGAATGCCAAACATTTTAATGTGTGTTCGGTTCAATTTATTTTGAAAAAATAATTGCTTATTTTTGTCAACTTTGGTGGAGGATTGAACCTCCAACATCAACGGCACACCCAAATGGTAACAAAACTTGTCCAAAGTCTGCTCATTTTAGGAAGTGTTTCAGGAACAATTATTCTTGTGTCAGACAACCCAATACATCTTTTTTTGGCAACATTCACTCTTATGATGATTAGTGTTAAGCACAGGGAAACCGTGTACTAAGTTGTGTGTAAAACTTGCGAATACTGAACTGAGTATAGTCCTCGGGGATTATGTCCAAATAACACTTTCCAAGTTGAACAACCATCTACACTTATGTTTGGGATGAAGGCTTTTTGGAATTTCTTTTAGGAGTTTAAACAACCAGTAAGAAGGCAAAAACAAAGATAAAAATACTAGGGGACTGATTTCTCTTGATTATGAAACCAGACACTCCCTAGATAAAGCATCCTTTGATTTGCCACTTCCAATTTCCTTGTTGCAGATCAAATTCCCTAAATTAGTTATAACCCTGGTTTCTTTGATGCAGAAACTTCACCCAAAGTCTACTAACAGGTCGAGTTTTGTAGGTCAAATTAAGGATGTAAGGTCATGAAGTTTTATGGATTTCAAGCAAAGACCACACAAACTTAACTATCTATATAGTTAACTTCATTCATAGTCATGCTCATATCTCACTGTTCCTAGCATAAACATGAGCCGAAACAACAATTCAATGGTGATCAAGCATAAAAAAAATTACGCATAGCAATTACAACTCAGACAAAAGAAATTCATAGAATTACTCAATTAAATTAAATTAATTTAAAATATCATCAAAGCCAAATTAAACCATTACCTTATGTTTGAGATTCTACTTGTTGGGCATTACCAGGCCAAATTTGCTCTTATGCTAACAAAGGATATGAATACAAGACTTCTAAAAAGAAGTTAATATCAATTGTCTTTTCTAATTTTTAGTTATTTCTCTTTGTACATGTTCTAGTCTTTATTGGCTTTTTGTTTTACATTTTGTCTATTTAGCTAGACCTAGAATGAGTGTATTACTTGTATATATTCAGATCCTCTGCTTTGATTTAAGTAAGGAAAAATAAACCGAAGAAATATTCTTTCTTATATCCTTTGTCTTCCTTTTTTCTCTTTTGTTCACAGTTCTTTTTTATAATATATGTGAATTCAAAGTAAACACATAGGAACTTAGGTATTGTGATGGATGTTTAAATCTCAATTAGGTAGTATGAAATGCTCTATAAAGCATTTAAATGTTTCCCTCGTTTTAGTAATTAGCTTTTGAGGATGGATTCCCTAAGGGCTTGGACACCAATGAATTGGTGTCAAAGTTGGTTGTTTCTACCAACGAAGTAGAGTTCTTACTCTCTTTGACAATGATGTAACTTTATATAGGTGTGGACTTTTACTGTGTAAGTTTACTTATCAGCTAGTGAAATAGACTGCTATTCATTCTATATGAAAGGACATATAGATTTGCACAATTAGTTTCTCCTTCAGTGCTAATCCAGCCATTAATTACCTGATACTCGAAGCTTAAGCTCCTCTTTAAAGACCATGTTTTCAGTAACATGACTGCGTATGTATTCATTTTGAGATAATATATCAGATACTGTATGAATATGTACATGCTTATGCTTGTTCTGCTTTGCCTTCTCATTTTGATTTTCATTTGGGAATTTTATTTCAACAGATGGGCAATGTTTGGTTTTGCTGTTGGATTGCTAACAGAGTATGCAACAGGCTCAGACTTTGTTGATCAAATAAAGATCCTTCTCTCCAATTTTGGGATAGTAGATTTGGAGTGAATACCACAAGATTATATACTGTTAATAGTTTCTTGTACCTTATCCTAGCACAAACAATGTTCATCAATTTGTTTCATCTTCATATATAGCAAGCAATCTTGCTCTTTGTCTCACATTTATGAAACAACAATAATATCACGATTTTCCTTTTACTTTGTGCTTAAAGTCTTGCTATAAATATGGTAAATTAAGTACCAATATGCTATGACAAGATTGACTAATAAGCAAGCATGTATCTTAAATTTATGATCAATCCATGTATATTGTGGAATATTTCTTAGAAGTTAGTTAATTAAATAAATCTTACTTAAAAAATTATTGTTTACTGAAATGAAGTTTTGATAATTCATTTTTCATATTTTGACAAATAATTAAATAATCATTAATTTGTATAACCAATATTAATTATCAACATATCCTTTGTATATTCTTTAACTCAGATTCAATAATAATTATGAACGATGGTAATAATAATTTATTACATACCTTGAGAGGTAATCTTTTCAATCATAATTTAAACCATAGACGGTTTTCAATGGCACAAACTATTTCATATAGAAACGGATGGAAAATCATCCACCTGTCATTCATATAATAAAGAGATTGAATATTTAGAGCTTTATTCAATATGACTTATTAGCATATGAGAAGATCTCCATACCATTAAAAACAACTAGAGCATTGACTTTAGTAGGATTAACTCATTCACTTTATTTATATATGTAATATAAATAAATATAAATAAAACAGTTCGCTATATATAAATCTGGAATTGAGATGTGTTTTGGATATGATAATCCGTAACACAATAATGTCTTATGAATATTAAAATTTGAAAGTTTTTTTTTATTCTAGATGTAAAAATTCAAAAAAAGATGATAAATGTAATTTGGAATTTAAAAATAAATGATGGGTGCCGATGAAAATGGATGAAAATTGATGAAAATTAATCTAGTAGGGAGAATTAGCCTTAAGTCATTACTATTTTGGGTCAAACTTTATTTGATTAATTGTATAGTATGGAAGCTAATTCTTCCTAGACCTCCATTGCTCCTTCCTGCACCTCCATTAGCTAATCCAAAATTACATTTGTACCCTTTATTAAAATTTTAAAACCCATATTTATCTATTCCCATCACACTGCAACCTTTCACTTCTTATTTCTTTCCAGCAGCGCACCTCCATTTCTCTACACAGCTGCGACACCTCCGTGGTCTAAGAGTACTAGGGAGGTTTGCAAGTTCTGAAAGAAGCATTATAGTGAAGGTTCTTTTTTTCTTTTTGTTCTGAATGTTGCAACCACCATTTTTAAATTTAAAAAAAAAAAATCGCTTTGTTTGAGTGCCGAAATGTAAAATTTGGTGTACATTTTCTATTAATATATTGATTCGTAAATTTTGTTATGTATAACCAGATTCAAATATACATACCGAAATGTACAAATCGATGTACATTTTTTTTCTATATTTGCAATTGTATATTGGAATGTACAAACCGATTTGTATTTTATAGAGTGTATATTGCAATATACAATCCGGTTTGGATGTATTTTAAATTAAAAATTTAATGCTATTTTGTTTTTTGTTTTATGGAATGTTGTTTGAAATGACATTTTGCACAAATGGCTAGGACTAGAGGTGGTGGATCATAGGTTGATGGGATTGATGGTAGGTTGAAATCTATTACATTTGTGCGGTGAAGAAATCGTGGTTAAGGGGTTGATGACATTGCACCTCTTTACAATATTTTTTTCTACTTCTTCACAATCATTACTCTACATTTCATATTTCCTTGCCATAATTAAACAACACCTGAAATAAAAAAATGCATTAAACATAATAAAAAAATCACAAATATTTTGTATATCGGATTAACCAGGCCGTTGCACCTATTTTTTGAATTTGAATACCAGAATGAACAATCTAGTAGTTGAAATAAAAAATGAGATGTATATCGAAATGTGCAATTTGGTTTCCATTCATCATTTACAAACCAGTTTTCACATTCCGATATACATCCCCAAATCTGATTTCAACTACTAGATTGTTTATTCCGGAATTCAAATTCAAAAAATGAGGTGCACGGACTGCCCAATCCGCTATACATATTCAAAACGAAAAAAAAAAAAACTAAAAACAGAAACAGTGGCACCAAAACTCACCGCAGCTAACCTGAACCACCTCTAGCCACCACTTACAACCACAACAACCCCGCAAAAATCACACCACGGTTAACCAAAGAACTCAAAATGAAGAACAAGTGAGCGACATAGCCAAAACCCTAAAATATATTGTCAAGAGTATATTTGGAATTTCAAAATTATATGGAGCAGTAGGGAAAATTTGCCTAGTATAGATTAGGATTTCATAAGTCATGTATTGGAGCAAGTAGTATAGAATAATTGGGCCATGAGTTTGGACAAAGTAGTAGGATTTTGGGTTTGCATTTGGACTATGTTAGATTAAGGTTTAGTAAACCTAGTTAGAGTTCCAATTAGATTTCTAATGACCTAAGAGAAACCCTAAACTAGTCACAAAGGAATGTGTGTTCTAACTTCAGTTCCAAACTATCCAAGTTTCATTAATGTAAAAGGCATGACTAGACTTAGACTCCAAGTTTCAACTTGAATCTTTCCTCACACTCTTCCTCGTTAAACGTCCAAGTGTCCTATAAATAGGAGTAATTTTCTCTTGTACATTTTAACTTAAAATTAATAATAGTCATTCTTGTAAACTTACGCAGTGTTTGCTTTCGCAGTTCCACTATTCATGCAGATCTAAACGAGGGTGACACTCGCGTTTGTTTTTCATTCATTGTTGTTGATTTGCGAGCGCAAAATGACGAGCATATGTTTTTTTTTTCTTCCTCGTTCAAGTGCAGAGAAAGCATGGGAAAGACAACGTGGCACATATGCATTTTCCATAATGCCCTTTGCGTTTTTTTGACAAAATTCGATGTTGCATGGTCTTTGAAATAGTGGAACATCGATTGTCCATGTTATTTTTCAATGAATATCAATATTGGGTGCCATAATTGATGTTGGTCTTTTTTCCACTTACATAATTAATGTTGTGGTGCTTTGTCCATGTAGAACATCGATTATCCATGACTCCTTTTCATTGAACATCGATTCTACATACCCATAATCGTATTGGGTTGATTTTTCAGATTTTTTAAAATACTTCTTTAAATAATATAGATTTGTATTTTTTGTGATTTTGAATAATTTATGAATTTTATTTATTTCAGATTTTTATTTATATAGGACATTAAATAATTTAAATTTGTATTTCTTTTAAAAAATAATTTAGGAATTTTATTTATTTTAAATTTTTATTCAAATAAGACATTAAATAATTTTAAAATTTGTATTTATTTAAGATTTTGAATAACTTAAATATTTTATTTATTTTATATTTTTATTTAAGTGAGACATTAAATAATTTATGATTTGTATTTATTTAAGATTTTGAATAA
>Ga0123341_1001576_pt1 | contig 17486 bp, 16 predicted proteins | sample Turbeapinknodule_FD_89959 | JGI IMG/M metagenome (GOLD analysis project Ga0123341, IMG submission 89959) | Root nodule microbial communities of legume samples collected from Mexico - Turtle bean Mexico pink nodule | ecosystem: Host-associated > Plants > Roots > Nodule | place: Mexico: Nepantla...
CCGTGCAGCACCAGCAGGATGGGTTTATCAGGCGCACCGGCATGCAGCCGGTGCACATATCCAGCTTCGGTCATATCGCCCACTCCTTACGCTTCGAGCGGCTGCAGGTGCTGCTCGAGCAGCGCGCGAAGATGGGCGTGCTGCTGCGGCAGCTTCAGGGCTTCGCCGAGATGGGCCGTATCCTCGTCGTGGTCAAAGCCTGGCTCATTGGTCGCGACCTCGAACAGCACACCACCCGGCGTGCGGAAATAGATCGCCCAGAAATAATCGCGGTCGATCACCGGTGTGACCTGATAGCCGGTGTCCATCAGCGCCTTGCGGACTTCGAGCTGCTTCTCGCGGTTTTCGACAGCGAAGGCAACATGATGGACGGAGCCGGCGCCGGGAAGCGCGCGGGCAATGTTGGGCATCGTCTCAAGATCGATGAGATGTGCGCCGTTGCCTTCGGGCTTGATCAGCCGCTTGACGCCGTCCCTTTGCTCTCCGAGCTCATAGCCCATGAATTTCAGGAGCTCGGCGGTGGCGCCCTCGTCCCGCAGCCGCATGGCGACGGAGTGGAAGCCACGAATGGCGTGATCTTCGCTGATGCCGCCATGCGTCCAGGGCTGGCGGGCATCGTCCTTGACCTCGACGAGCGCAAAGCCGTCGCCATCGGGACCGGAGAAGTTCAGCCGCTTCTCGCCGAAGCTTTCTTCGGCCTTCAGGCCGCTGACATTGAGCGCAGCAAAGCGATCGTTCCAGAAACCGAGCGAGCCTTGCGGAACGGAAAACACCGTCGTGCCGACCTCCCCGGTGCCGGGACGGCCCTGCGCCATCTTCGGGAACGGGAAATAGGTCATGACAGAACCGGGCGCTCCGGTCTCGTCACCATAATAGAGGTGATAGACATCGGGCGCGTCGAAATTCACTGTCTTCTTGACGCGGCGCAGGCCAAGCGCGTGGGTGAAGAACTGGTTGTTGGTTCGGGCGTCCTCCGCCATCGACGTGACGTGGTGCAGACCCTTGATCTGATCGAGCATGTGATACCCCTTTCTTGCCCGCGGCGGGCGGGCTTTCGATGGAGCTAAGATGCGCGCTGAAACTCCGTGGGAACAGTCCCTCAGACCAAAACGCATTGTCTACTTTTGGTGAACGAACGTTAACAGGCGTTCACAACTGGATGTTCTTGGGGATCGGCCGGCAATTGCCAGTCGATTGGCGACCGCCCGCGCGACTGCAGAAAATCATTCGCCTTCGAAAAATGCCGGCAACCGAAAAACCCGCTATGGGCCGAAAGCGGCGAGGGATGTGGCGCCCTGAGCACGAGATGTCGCGTCGTATCGACAAAGGCGGCCTTGCGCTGGGCATAGGAGCCCCAGAGCATGAAGACGACGGATTCGCACTCGTCGTTGATTTTGCGGATGACCGCGTCGGTGAACTTCTCCCACCCCTTGCCCTGATGAGCCGCCGCTTGGCCCTCCTCGACCGTCAGCACGCTGTTCAGCAGCAGCACGCCCTGTCTTGCCCAATGTTCGAGAAAACCGTGACGCGCCGGCGCTATGCCAAGATCCGTCTGCATTTCCTTATAGATATTGACGAGGGAGGGCGGGATGCGCACGCCCGGTCGCACGCTGAAGCACAGCCCGTGGGCCTGCCCCAACCCGTGATAGGGATCCTGACCGAGAATGACGACCTTGACGCTGGAGATCGGCGTCAGGTCGAGGGCGCGGAAATATTCACTGCCTCGGGGGAAAATCCGCTTACCGACCTGCTTCTGCGCGACAAGAAAGGATTTAAGCTGCTGCATATAGGGGCTTGAGAACTCACCCGCCAGAGCGGCTTTCCAGCTCTCTTCGAGACTGACTGATGTATCGCTCATCCAGCAAACCCTTCGCATATGACGAAACAACGGACACACGGTTCTAACAAAATCGATCTACGCTGCAATGCCTGTCGGCGCGGCAATGGGTCGACGACTTCGGAATCGACTGGAGAAGATGACAAGAGGCTGTCCGAGACACGGTCGTCCGTGTTTAACTATATGACGGCTTTGGTATTTACGCCGGCAGGCGGCCTGAGTAGAACTTTGATGATAAACTGGAGACATGTCTTCAAATGAAATTCGGCACGAGCGGTCTTCGCGGGCTTTCAGTGGATCTCAAGGGACGCGCCTCTGCGCTTTATGCGACGGCGTTCGGCAAATATCTGCTGCAGACCGGCAAGGCACAGGCCGGCGACGCCATTCTGGTCGGCCGCGATTTTCGCGATTCGAGTCCCGATATCTCGGGAAATTGCGCCGGCGCACTCGCCGCGCTCGGCTTCCGGGTATTGGACTGCGGCAATGTCCCGACACCCGCCCTTGCCCTCTATGGCCTCGAGAGCAACGCCGCATGCCTGATGGTTACCGGCTCGCATATTCCCGCAGACCGCAACGGCATCAAGTTCTATCGCCCCGACGGCGAGATCGACAAATCGGACGAAGCTGATATCACCGCACGAGCGGCCGAGATCGAACGAACCGGCGAGGCCGTTGCGGAGGCGCCGGCCAAGACCGAAGATCATGAGGCGATCTGCCGTCAACTGTTTTTCGAACGCAATGCCGGCCTGCTTCCGCAAGGCGCGCTCTCCGGCCTGAAGATCGGCGTCTACCAGCACAGCACCGTCGCCCGCGACCTGCTGGTCGAGGTTCTCGCCCATTACGGCGCCGAAATCATCGCTCTCGGGCGTTCGGAGAGTTTCATTCCCGTCGACACCGAAGCTGTTTCCGACGAGACGGTCACATTGATGAAGCGCTGGGCGTCCAAGCACACGTTGGATGCGATCGTCTCGACCGATGGCGACGGCGACCGCCCGCTGGTGGCAGACGAAACCGGCACGCCGCTACGCGGTGACCTCCTCGGCCTTGTCGCAGCCAATTTTCTCGGCGCCGGCACGGCGGTGACACCGGTGACCTCCAATTCCGGCATTGAGGCTGCGGGCTCCTTCGCCGTCAAGCGCACCCGCGTCGGCTCGCCCTTCGTCATTGCAGGCATGGAAGAGGCCGTGGCCGCCGGCGCGGATCATGTCATGGGCTTTGAGGCCAATGGCGGACTGCTGACCGCAACCCCTTTCGATATCAATGGCAGAGTCGTGCGCGCCCTGCCGACGCGCGATTGTTTCGTGCCGATACTGGCGATCTTGTCGCTCGCCGCCGTTCGCAGACAGCCGCTATCTGCCGTTGCCGCCTCCTATCGCCTGCCCTTTGCCGCCGCCGATCGCCTGGAGAATTTTCCGGTTGAGACGAGCGCGGCACTGATGGAATATCTTCGCGCCTCCGATGAAAATCTCGTCGCTTTCCTGCAGCCGATCGGGGAGCTGGCGACGAAATCCGACATCGACGGACTTCGCGTGACGCTGAAGGACGGCAGGATCATTCATTTCCGGCCCTCCGGCAATGCGCCTGAGATGCGCTGCTACGTGGAAGCCGGAAGCGAAACCGCAGCCCTGGATCTGCTGAAGACAGGGCTCAAGACAATAACGGACTGGGCAGACGCCCGCCAGCATGCCACGAACAAGCTTTCTTCAAGGAACCCGCCTATGACGCAGAAAATCGTTCCCGTGATCATGGCCGGCGGCAAAGGCACTCGGCTCTGGCCGCTTTCCCGTGCCACCGCACCAAAACAGTTCATCCAGTTCGTTGGCGACAAGACGCTGTTTCAGGAAACCCTCGCACGCGTTTCCAACCCGGAGCTCTATGAAGCCCCGATCGTCGTCACTAATGAGGAATTCCGCTTCCTAGTCGCCGAACAGGCCCGCGCGCTGGGCGTCCCGCTTGCCGCGGTGCTGCTCGAGCCGGTCGCCCGCAACACCGCCGCAGCGGTGGCCGCCGCCGCCACACTTGCCGCCGAACTCTTCGGCAAGAACGCCATCATCCAGATGCTCGCCTCGGATCACGAGATCCTCGCCGACAAGAGCTATTTCGATTGCATCCGCATCGCCCGCGATGCTGCGGCCGATGGCAAGCTGGTCACCTTCGGCATCAACCCCACCGAGCCGGCAACCGGTTACGGATATATCGAGATCGGCGATGCACTCAAGAACGGCGCCCACAAGGTCAGCCGCTTCGTGGAGAAACCGGCCTTGAAAGACGCCGAGCGCATGCTCGCCGACGGCGGCTTTTACTGGAATTCCGGCATCTTCATGTTTCCGGTGACCGAACTCCTTGCCGAACTGCAGGAATATGCGCCCGACGTGCTGAAGGCGGCAAGCAAGGCCGTTTCGAAGGCCAGCCGCGACCTCGACTTCACCCGCCTCGACGCCGATCATTTCGCCAAGAGCCCCGATATCTCCATCGATTACGCGATCATGGAAAAGACCTCGAAAGCCGCGGTCGTCCCATCGCCGTTCAAATGGTCGGACATGGGAAGCTGGGATGCGGTCTGGAAATCAGGCGCACGCGACGACAATGGTAACGTCGCCGCTGCAAACACGACCGTCGTCAACACCCGTAACTCCCTCGTCATGACGCATGGCGTGCATCTTGCCGTCCAGGGTATGGAGGATGTGGCCGTCATCGCCAGCGAAGACGCGGTCTACGTGGGACCGCTTAAAGACAGCCAGAATGTCGGGCAGTTGGTCAAGATGCTGGCCTCTTCTTCCGCCACCGCCAAATTCGCTGAAACCCACCCGACATCCTACCGCCCCTGGGGCGGCTATACGTCCATCTTCAACGGCGACCGTTTTCAGGTGAAGCGCATCTTCGTCACGCCCGGCAAGAAGCTTTCGCTGCAAAAACACCACCATCGCTCCGAACACTGGGTCGTCGTCAAGGGAACGGCCGAGGTGACGGTCGGAGAGAGCGTGCGGATGCTGCGCGAGAACGAGAGCGTCTATATCCCGCTCGGCGAAGTCCATCGTCTCGCCAACCCCGGCAAGATTCTCCTTGAACTGATCGAGGTGCAGACGGGCTCCTATCTCGGCGAGGACGACATCATCCGCATTGTCGATGAGTTCGGAAGAACGTAAGATCCTAACCGAACCAGCGGCGAGGCCTAGACGGTGCGTCACCTTTCCGGTGCGATCGCTGTTGAGTTCGCTATCGGAACTCTCGTAGAATGCACGTACCGAAGACATGACCGGAGATATCCACTGATGCGCATCTTGCCCGCCCTCGCCGGATTTCTTTCAATCATGGCCCCGGGAATGGCGTTTGCCGAAACCGGAAAGATGCGAACCGCAAGCGAGGCTGAAATCCGCGAGCACCTGCCGGGCACGTCGGAACTGAAAGAAAGCAGCAACGGTTACGAATATCGCCCGGGCAACGCCAATGGCTATAAAATAACCAATGGCCAAGTGTGCGTCCGGTTTCCCAACAAGTCGACCGACTGCGTCAACATAAAGACCGACGGCGAGAAATTTCAGATGATCGACAAGAAGGGCGGCAGGACGAGATTTTGACTTTGACCGGCAGGCTTATTTTGCCGGTGAAGTCTCACCGTTCCTGTCGAGAACGAATTCGGCGATCAGACCGGAATGGTTCGAGCCAAGATTGTCATCGAGACGTCTGAGCGATATCAGATGAAGCGGGGGGCGCGCAAATACGTGATCGATGGCGATCCCCAATGAGCCGGCAGCTATCGGCCATGTCGCCGGTTCAGGCGCAATCGTCTTCAATCCCTGTTTACGCAGGAAAGCCTGGATGCTCGGGGCGATCGACGATGAGTTGAAATCCCCTGACAGCACTACAGGGCCGTCGATCGAACCAAGCGCTTTGGCGAGATCTTCCAGTTCAGCCATCTGGAAATCGTCGAAGTATGGCTTGCTCAGATGCGCCGAGACCAGATTGATGGTTTCGCCGCCGAAGTCGACGCTGGATATGACCAGCCTGTTTTTTCGCAGACTGCCCATGCTTGCGACCTGCCGGCTGACGAACGGGCGTTTGGACAGCACCAGCGTATCGCACGTATCCTTCCCGGTGTCGCAGCCGATATGATAGGGATAGGCCTTGAACAATTGCTGCAGATGGAAGGTCAGCGGCTTGGCTTCGAGCAAATTGACGACATCGGCATTCGACGCGATCACCATGTTTGTGATGGCAGTCGAGTTCGTCCAGTTGTCGATTGCGATGTTGAACGACATCAGACGAAAAAGCGGTAGCCTGTCTGTACCTCTGTCGTCCCCCGAAAACTCGCGCAGCATGATGACGCCGTGAGCGATGAGAAGAAGCGAGACAAACAGCAGGACGAAGCCGTAAATCTGTCGCCTGACAGCCAGGATGACAAGGCTGGCGGCAGCAAAGAGGACGCCGAAATGAACCTGAAAGCTGTAGAGAAAGGACAGCAGCCAGAAGTTCGTGACATAGCGCAAGGACACGATCGCGATGGCAACGGTCAGAAACGCGCAGAGAATCCAATAAACAATCTCTCTCATCGATTCCGACCTGCTTGCAGACGACCCGCCGGCCATAACATGCAGGCGGCCATGCCGCAATGCAGCATAACAGCCGGTGGCTGCGGCTGACCCGCAAACCATATAGACGGCTTCGGCCACCCGGCGGGCGGTGAAGGGATAGGCCGACGACCGCGGCAATGACGGCCGCCGCCTTCTCTTTCAAAGACCTATCGACTCGGCCTCTTCTTATCTTGTAAGTGGGATCACGTGATACGGAGTCGGCTCTTTGCCGTCGGCAGGAGTCGAGAAAGATGGGAATGCGCTACTTCATTACAGGCACAGCCGGCTTTATCGGTTTTCATCTGGCCAGGCGCCTGCTGCAGGAAGGGCACGAGGTCACAGGTTTCGACGGCCTCACTCCCTATTACAACGTCAAGCTCAAGGAGATGCGTCATGCGGCCCTCTCCCAGTTTCCGGCCTTCAAGCCGGTCATAGCAATGCTCGAGGACCGGCCAGCGCTGGAAGCGGCTGTTGTGGCGGCCAAGCCCGACATCCTGATCCATCTTGCCGCCCAGGCCGGCGTGCGATACAGCCTGGAAAATCCGGAGGCCTATCTTCGATCGAACGTCGAAGGCTCGTGGAACATCATGGAAATCGCCCGGCGCGTCGAAATCCGTCACCTGATGCTGGCCTCGACATCATCGATCTACGGCGCCAATGCAACCGTGCCCTTTCACGAGACCGACCGCGCCGACGAGCCGCTGACCATCTATGCCGCGACGAAGAAGTCGATGGAGTTGATGGCGCATAGTTATGCTCATCTACACAAGATCCCGACGACGGCCTTTCGCTTCTTCACCGTTTACGGCCCATGGGGCCGGCCCGACATGGCGCTGTTCAAATTCACCAAGAACATGCTCGAAGGCCAGCCGATCGAGATCTACGGCGAAGGCAATATGAGCCGTGACTTCACCTATATTGACGATCTCGTTGAGGGGATCGTCAGGCTGTCGGCAATCGCCCCTGGCGAAGATAACCGCCTGGACAACGTGGCTGTCGAAACGCTCTCGCGCCAGGCGCCCTTTCGGGTCGTCAATATTGGCGGCGGCCAGCCGGTCAGCCTGATGGATTTCGTCGAGACGGTGGAAAAAGCGCTCGGCCGTCCGGCCATCCGCAAGATGCTGGCGATGCAGAAGGGTGACGTGCCGCGCACCTTCGCAGCCCCGGATCTGCTGGTGGCGCTGACGGGTTACAAGCCGGATACGACTTTGGATGTCGGCGTCAAAGCCTTCGTCGACTGGTATCTCGACATGCGCGGCCAACTCGACGCCTAACTCATTTGCCGAACTAGAGCAATTCCAGCAAAAGTGCGTAACGGTTTTGCGTCCGGAATTGCGTGAAAACAAAGAGATAGGGCATTTTCGTGATTCGAAGAAGAACGGAAATACTCTAGCTGCGGCCGGTCTCAAGCCGTCGCGTGACACGTGGTTCAAGCGCGTTTTAGCTCGTGGTTCTTATGCCTGTCGTTATCCCGGAACCGCTACGCGCTTCCGGCCGACATGCATCAGGATGTCAGCGGAGAATCGTCACCGCCTCTACGATGTCTACGGCCGTCGAAAACACGTAGTCGACGACAACGGTCAGGCTCTGCGAATAGGTTTTGAGCCGATAGTTTTCACCTTCGACCGTCGCGGGGCTGCGCAGAACGAACGGCATTCCCGGGCGCACGAAACCGGCGCGCGTCGTCAGCGGAATTTCGGACGAATGGCCGATGGCGGAGGTGTACATCAGGTCGCGGCCAAGGCTGGCGGGGCCGATGGCAAGCGCCGGCCCGGCCGCGGCCGCGATGGTCAGAGTCAAAGCGATGGCGGCAAGAATCTTGTGCATGTCGAAGTCCCCGTTTGCGGATTGGCGGGCGCTGCTTCGCCCCTCTCCAAACGATCGACGCGTCTGTCCACGCTCCGGTCGCTTTCATGAGACCACTCTACACATCAGTATTTGCAGGGCTTTTAAGCGGATCGGTCAAATTTTACGAAATTTGATTTTCTCTCCCGATCGTCTCTGGCCAGACCGGAAAACGCTTCCACGGCTCTCGCCAAGGCGAGATCGGCGGAGTGCCGATGGACGCTGATCGCAATCTTAAAGAACGCGATCCAGCTTCTTGTTGATATGCAGGTTCGGCATCAATCCCGCACTCTGCGCGGCGTGATAGGATTCGCGCGCCGCATCGAACGAGATCGACCACATGATGGCGCTCAAGAGCAGCGCAATAATATAAATTTGAATACGCATCTCATCGCCGATACGGAAAGAGCAAGGCAGTTTTGTGTCAAAAAATGACCGCGGAAATAGAAAAAATCGGCGGAGTTTTCGCCCCTGCGTTCGAGGGCAGACATATTAGTGTCGCGAAAATTAGCGACAATGGGTGGCTACCTGTTAGCAGCCAACCCCGAGGCTTGGTTTCCCACCCTGAAACCCTCAAAGTTCCGTTCGCCACGGGCCTCTTTGCTTTTTTGGCCGACGAGCCTGAGTGAAAAGCCCACAGCTAAAGCCTTTCCCCGAAAAATATATCAATCGATTGACTTATTTGGTGACCTGCGTTATAAAATATCATGAACCAAGAACACGACAGCCAAACCCCGCCAGCATCCGCCCGCGCCGAGGCCGCGCGGCAGAAGATGTTGGCCGCCGCCCTCGACGTCTTCGGGCGCTACGGCTTTGACGGCGCCTCGACACGCCAGCTGACCGAAGCCGCGGGCGTCAATCTGCAGGCGATCCCCTATTATTTCGGCAGCAAGGAAGGACTTTACATCGCCACCGCCGAATATCTGATGGCCCGCATCGATACACATGTCGGCGACATGCGGGCGCGTATCGGCACGCATCTCATGGCGCTCGATGCCGCCGGCGAAACACTCGGCGAAACCCAAGCCCGTCTCTTCCTCACAGAAATTCTGCAGACGATGGTGACGCTTTTTGTCGGCAAGGAATCCGAATCCTGGGCACGCTTCCTGATCCGCGAGCAGATGGAGCCGACCGAAGCCTTCACCCGTGTTTATCAGGGCATCATGCGGCCGATGATCGAGATGGGCCGGCGGCTGATCGGCGCCATTCTGGGTGAAGATCCCGCCTCGGAGCATGTACGCCTGCGCACCTTCACCCTTATTGGCGGCATCCTCGTCTTTCGCGTCACCCATGCCGCCGTGCTTGCCCAGATGGAATGGGACGGAGTCGGCCCGAAACAGGTGGAAATCCTGCGCGGCCTTACAGCTGAACTGGTCGACATGCTCGGCCCGTCAACCAAAGGAGGCGCAGCATGAAACGTCTCCTCCCCCTCGCCCTGCTTCTCCTCGTTGCGGCAGGCGCTGCCTGGTGGTACGGCCTGCCCGAAAAGCTCGGCTGGCTGCCCGAGGCTCGCCGCGAATTCGTCCTGTACGGCAATGTGGATATTCGCCAAGTCTCGCTCGGCTTCCGGGTCAGCGGACGCCTCTCCGAACTCCGCGTCGACGAGGGCGATGTCGTCAAGAGCGGAACGGTTTTGGCGAAGCTCGACGCCGCGCCCTATGACTTCGCCGTCCGCTCCGGCGAGGCCAATGCCGCGGCCCTTCGGGCAACGCTCGACAAGCTGAAGGCAGGCCCGCGCCCGACTGAGATCGCCCAAGCGCGCGCCGCTTATGATGAAAGCCTCGCCGATCTCGAAAATGCCAACCTTGCCTACGACCGAGCCCGCCAGCTTCGCCCCCAGGGCACGATTTCCGAGGCAAGCCTCGACCAGGCGACCGCCGCGAAGGCAATGGCCGCCGCCCGCTCCCAGTCCGCCAACGAGGCGCTGAAGCTGCTGCAGGAGGGTTCTCGCGTCGAGGATATCGCCGCAGCCGATGCGCAAGTAAAGGCGGCGGAGGCGACGCTCGCCTCGGCCCGCACCTCGCTCGCCGATACCGAATTGCGCGCCCCGAACGACGGCGTCATCCTCTCGCGTGTGCGGGAGAACGGCGCGATCGTCTCGCCGGCCGATACCGTCTTCGTCTTGTCCCTGACCGAGCCCGTCTGGGTGCGCAGTTATGTCGCCGAGCCCGATCTCGGGCGAATCCACCCCGGCATGAAGGTTTCCGTCACCTCCGATACGGCACCCGACAAGCCCTATGAAGGCACGATCGGCTTCATCTCGCCGGTCGCCGAATTCACCCCGAAATCGGTGGAGACGCCGGAGCTGAGGACCGACCTCGTCTATCGCCTCAGGATCGTCATCGACAAACCCGGCCCGGATCTGCGCCAGGGCATGCCGGTCACCGTGCGGCTTTCGACGCCTGCGGCAGACGGACGATGACCGCCGCTCAAACCCATCGGGGCGACGAGCCGCTCGTCCGGATCGACGGCGTCACCAAGCGCTTCGGCGACGCGGCCGCAGCCCTCGACGCAGTCTCCGGGGCGATCGGCGGCGGCGCCATCACCGGCCTCGTCGGTCCTGACGGCGCCGGCAAGACGACACTCATCCGCCTGATGACCGGCCTGATGCTGCCAGACGCCGGAACGGTCGAGGTTCTGGGCTTCGACACGAGGAAGAATGCCGCCGGCATCCAGGCGGCGATCGGCTACATGCCGCAACGTTTCGGCCTCTATGAGGACCTCTCGGTGCAGGAGAACCTCGACCTCTATGCCGATCTGCGCGGCCTGCCGAAGAGCGAACGCGCCGGCGGTTTCGAGGAGCTACTGACATTCACCGACCTCAAGCGCTTCACCGGCCGGCTCGCCGGCAAACTCTCCGGCGGCATGAAACAGAAGCTCGGCCTTGCCTGCGCGCTGCTGAAAAAGCCGCGTCTGCTGCTGCTCGACGAGCCGGGTGTCGGCGTCGACCCGATCTCGCGCCGCGACCTCTGGAAGATGGTGGAAAACCTGACGAAGGAAGGCATTGGCGTGCTCTGGTCGACCGCCTATCTGGACGAGGCCGAAGCCTGCGACCATGTGCTGCTGCTGAACCAGGGGAAACTGCTTTTCTCGGGAAAACCGCAGGAGATGACCGAGCGTGTCAACGACCGCGTCTTCCGGGTCTCCGGTGTCGCCGGACGGCGCCGGCAGGTGCTCGCCGAACTCCTGCAGGCCGATGGTGTCATCGACGGCGTCATCCAGGGCGAGGCGATCCGTCTGGCGGCCGGCAAGGACAAAAAGCCCGATATCGGCAAGGCCGGCGACGGTGCATCGCTGGCCCCTGCCCCGCCCCGCTTCGAGGATGCTTTTGTCGACATGCTGGGCGGCGGCCCCGGCGGTCGATCCAGGCTTGCCGAAGCGCAAGAGCCGCTGAAGGCCGAGGGCGACCGGCCGGTGATCGAGGCCAAGGGCCTGACCAAGCGCTTCGGCGATTTCACCGCCGCAGACGACATCAGCTTCGATATAAGCCGCGGCGAAATCTTCGGCCTGCTCGGCCCGAACGGCGCCGGCAAGTCCACCACCTTCAAGATGCTCTGCGGGCTGTTGAAGCCGACAGCAGGCGAAGGCCGCGTCGCGGGTTTCGATCTCCGCCGCGATGCGGCCGAAGCCCGCAACCAGCTCGGCTACATGGCGCAGAAATTTTCGCTCTACGGCGATCTCACAGTCATGCAGAACCTCGAATTCTTCGCCGGCGTCTATGGCCTTCACGGGCAGCGCAAGCGCGATCGCATCGAGCTGATGGTGAGCATTTTCGATTTCGGACGCCACGCCCGTGAACCCGCCAAGGACCTGCCGCTCGGCCTCAAACAACGCCTGGCGCTTGCCTGCGCCGTCATGCACGAGCCGCGCGCCCTCTTCCTGGACGAACCGACCTCAGGCGTCGATCCGATCACCCGGCGCGAATTCTGGACGCATATCAACGCGCTGGTCGAAAAGGGCGTCACCGTGCTCGTTACCACCCATTTCATGGATGAGGCGGAATATTGCGACCGCATCTCGCTGATCTATCGCGGCCGCTCGATCGCGCTCGGTTCCCCCGATGAGTTGAAGGCCCGCGTGGCGACCAAGGAGCAGCCGGACCCGACAATGGAGGACGCCTTCATCGCACTAGTACAACAATCGGAAGCGGAGGATGCCGCATGAGCGCGTCTTCCGGCCGGCGACGGCGTTTGTTTGCCCTCGTGCGCAAGGAGAGCTTTCAGGCGATCCGCGATCCGAGCAGCATTCTCATTGCCTTCGTGCTGCCGCTCATCCTGCTCTTTCTCTTCGGTTACGGCGTCTCGCTCGATACCAGCCGCACGCGCATCGGCCTGGTGACCGAGGCGATGACGCCGCTGACGCAGGATCTGTCGGCCAGTTTCCAGGCCTCGCGCTATTTCGATGTGGCGATCGGCCGTGACCGGCGCCTATTCGAGGAAGATCTCGTGATCGGCAAGGTCCGCGGCATCGTCATTATCCCGGCCGAGTTCACCACGCGCTATAGCGCCGGCAACAGTCCCTCGATCCAGGTGATCGTCGACGGCTCCGACCCGAACACGGCGAATTTCGTGCAGAATTATGCGCAGGGCGCGGTCGCCAACTGGGAGCAGCAGAGACAGGCGGATGTCGCCAAGCGCAATCCCGCCATCGCGGTCGAGCAGCGCTTCTGGTTCAACCCGGAGCTCACCAACCGCAATTTCCTCGTGCCGGGCTCGATCGCTATCGTCATGACGCTTGTCGGCACGCTGCTTACCTCGCTCGTCGTCGCCCGAGAATGGGAGCGCGGCACGATGGAGGCGATGATGGCGACGCCGGTGACGGCGGTCGAACTGCTCGCCGGCAAGATCCTGCCCTATTTCCTGCTCGGCCTCACCTCGATGACGCTCTGCGTGCTGCTGTCGGTCTTTCTCTTCGGCGTGCCGTTTCGTGGCTCCGTCGCCGCCCTTTACGCCTTGTCGGCCGCTTTCCTGATCCCGGCGCTCGGCCAGGGCCTGCTAATCTCGACAGCGACGAAGAACCAGTTTCTCGCCTCGCAACTGGCGCTGATATCAGCCTTCCTGCCGGCCTTCCTGCTCTCGGGCTTCCTGTTCGAGATCAACTCGATGCCTCAAGTCATCCAGTGGATCACCTTCATCGTGCCGGCGCGTTACCTGATCCCCAGCCTGCAGACGGTGTTCCTGGCCGGCGACATCTGGCCGATGTTCGGGAAGGCCATTTTCGTGATGCTGACGATCGGCGGCATCATGTTCGTGCTCGCCGCACGCAGCACCCGAAAGAGGATCGGCTGAGATGGGATGGACAAGGCTTTACGCCCTCATCGTCAAGGAATTGCTCGCCGTGCTGCGCGATCCCAAGGGCCGCGCGATCCTGATCGGCCCGCCGATCGTTCAGCTTCTCGTTTTTTCCTATGCTGCCACACTTGAAGTGCGCAATGTCGACGTGATGGTCCTCAACCGAGACAGCGGTCATTGGAGCCAGGAACTGATCGAGCGTATCGATGGTTCGACGACCTTTCGCAACATCGCGTTCGCCGCGAGCCAGGCGCAAATCCAGGTAGCGATCGATAACCAGACCGTGATCGCCGCCGTCGAGATCGGTCCGGATTTTTCGCGCAACATTGAGGCCGGGAGCCCCGCAGACCTGCAGGTCGTGCTCGACGGCCGCCGCTCCAACGCCTCGCAGATCGTCGCGAGCTACCTCTCGCAGATCGGCGCGGCCCTTGCCGCCGAGACCCCGGTCGGCAAGCGCGCCGGCACGGAATTTGTTTCGACCGTGCCCCGGAACTGGTTCAACCCGAACCTCACCTACCAATGGTTCATGGTGCCGAACCTGATCGCCAGCATCGCGCTCCTGATCGGCCTGATCGTCACGGCCTTGTCGATCGCCCGCGAGCGCGAGCTCGGCACCTTCGACCAGCTGATGGTCTCGCCGCTGCGCCTGCACGAGATCCTGATCGGCAAGCTGATCCCGCCGATGATGATCGGCCTCTTCCACATCACCGTCTATATTCTCGCTGCCGTCTTCCTGTTCGAGGTGCCGCTGCGCGGCTCGCTCTTCCTGCTTTACGGCAGCGCCATCTTCTACCTCGGCTCGGTCGCCGGCCTCGGCCTCTTCATCTCGGCACTGTCGATGACCCAGCAGCAGGCGATCCTCGGCGCTTTCCTGTTCATGGTCCCGGCCATGCTGCTGTCGGGCTTCGCGACGCCGATCGAGAACATGCCGGCATGGCTGCAGCCGATCACCCTGATCAATCCGCTGCGTTATTTCCTGGTGATCGTCAAAGGCGTTTTCCTCAAGGATATTCCCTTGAGCGAGGTGGCAAACCAGACGATCCCGCTGGCGCTGATCGCCACGGTCACCCTCAGCGCCGCCGCCTGGCTCTTCCGCCGGCGGCTGGAATAATCCCATCCCACGCATGCTGAGCCGCCTCACAGAATGTGAACCGGCCTTCCAAAGCGTGACTCTCTCCTACCGGAACCTCCGATTGGCGCGGTCGTTACTCAAACGCAACCCCAGCAAAGGAGAAGCAAAATGTACAAGATTCTACTTGTCTCCAGCGCCCTTGCGCTGTCGTCGCTTGCCACCAATGCTCTGGCTGACGGAGCCGTGACCGGCGCTGCCGGCGGCGCCATCACCGGCGCGATCGTCGGTGGTCCCGTAGGTGCTGCCGTTGGCGGCATAGCCGGCGGTGTTGCCGGCGCCGTCGTCGATCCGCCGCCGCGCGAGGTCGTCACCTATGTCCAGCAGCAGCCTGCTCCGACCGCTTCCGTAGTGGTTGAGCAACCGATCGTCGTCGGCAAGCCGCTTCCGGCTGATGTCGTCGTGACGCCGGTGCCGGACAATCCGAAATATGCCTATACGGTCATCAACAATCGACATGTGATCGTCGAGCCCCGCACCCACCGCGTGGTGCAGGTGATAGAATAATCAACCAACCGAAGCCGCCTGCTGCGGCTCGGCAACTTTCGGCCCCGCTTCGGCGGGGCCTTTTTGCTTTTGTGAAAACGCATGACGCTTGTCGTTGATTCAGGCCCGGTAGGCGACGAGCACGGCACCTGCCGCAATCATGATGACGCCAAGCCAGTTCGGAAGCGTCAGGCGTTCGCCCAGGAACAGCACCGCAAAGACGGACACGAAGACGACGGATAGCTTGTCGATCGGGGCGACCCGGGCAGCATCGCCGAGCTTCAGCGCCCGGAAATAGCAAATCCAGGATGCGCCGGTGGCAAGGCCGGAGAGCACCAGGAAGAGCCAGCTCCGGCTCGACACCGAGGACGGCTCCTGCCAATTTCCTGAGATAGAGACCATCATGCCCGCTGCCAGCAGGATAACGATTGTGCGAATGAAGGTCGCGAAATCGGAATTGACGTTCTCGACCCCGACCTTGGCAAAAATCGCCGTGAGCGCTGCAAAGCCGGCGGAAAGAAGCGCCCAAAGCGGCCAGCTTGTCATAAGGCTTTTCATGCGGCGTTCCTTGCCCCGTTACACCTCATCCCAAGGCAGATCAGACCTTCAGTTCGCGCCGCTCGCGCTCGGTCACCATGGCGAGATCGAGCACCTTCTGCAGGTTGGCGGCGTGGCGGAAGTTCGGGTCCGGCTGGACGCCGGTTGCCACGGCCTCGGCAAAACGCTCATAATTGGTCGCCACCGGTTCAACCTCGATCTGCGTCCAGGTGGCGGTTTCGACACACTCACCGAGGCAGCCATGCAGCTCCGAACCGCCGGGACGATGGATGACCTCGAGGCTGCCCCTCTCGCCATAAATGCGCAGCTTCAGCTCGTTCAGATGCCCTGTCGCCCAGCGGCTGGCATGGATGACGCCGAGCGCGCCATTGGCGAAATCGACGGACATGGTGAAGCTGTCATTGGCATCGAGCAGATATTCGCCGATCTGGCCGCCCGGCGCCTTGTTGAAAGTCTTCAGTCGCGCAAAGACGTGGTCGATATCGGTCGCAGCGCCATAGGCAGCGAAATCGAGGATATGGATGCCGACGTCGCCGAGCACGCCGTTCGAGCCATGGCCGGTGGAAAGTCGCCACAGCCAGGTCGATTCCGTGCGCCAATCGCCCCAAGCGCGCGACACGAGCCAACTCTGGAGATAGGAGGCTTCCACGTGCCTGATCGTGCCGAGCTCGCCTGATAGCATCTCGCGGGCGCGCTGCAACGGCGCGACATTGCGGTAAGTCAAGTTCACCATGTTGATGACACCGGCCTTTTCAGCCGCCTCCGTCATCTCCAGCGCCTTCGCATAATTCTCCGCCAGCGGCTTTTCGCAGAACACATGTTTGCCGGCGGCAATCAGCGCCATCGTCGTCGGGTGATGGATCCGGTCGGGCGTGACGTTCGTCGCCGCATCGAATTCACCCCAGGCGATCGCCTCTTCCAGTGAAAGAAACCGCTTTTCGATGTTGAACTTGTCGGCGAATGCCGAAAGCCGTTCGGGATCGGTGTCGACGGCACCAACCACCGTCACGCCATCAATGAGCGGGAAGCGGGCGAGCTGGTTTTTCGCCATCACCCCCGTGCCAAGAACGAGTAGTCGCATAGGTGCTCCTCAGCGATAACCGGCTTCGCCGGCCTGGTGCAGTCTCGGGCCGCGTTCGACGATCGGCTCCAGTGCGTTTTCTACCGGGACATTTGGAGCGTCGGTGATACCAGTTAACGCTCCCTCAGGGTTATAAGCCCACTTGACGCCGTTGATCAGCACCTTCTGGACATTGGCGTCGTGATAGGTCGGATAGGTCTCGTGACCCGGGCGTAAATAGAAGATGTTGCCGGCGCCGCGCCGCCAGGTCAGGCCCGAGCGGAATACTTCGCCGCCCTGGAACCAGGAGATGAATACGGTTTCGAGCGGCTCCGGCACCGAGAACTGCTCGCCATACATTTCCTCGTTCTCGAGTTCGAAATGTTCGCCGATGCCGGCAGCGATCGGATGGCGCGGATTGATCGTCCACAGCCGCTCGCGCTCGCCCGCCTCGCGCCATTTCAGCGCGCAGGGCGTGCCCATCAGCCGCTTGAAGATCTTCGAGAAATGGCCGGAATGCAGCACCAGCAGGCCCATGCCCTCCCAGACGCGCTTGGCGACCCGCTCGACGACGTCGTCGGATACTGCGCCGTGGTCCTTGTGGCCCCACCAGGTCAAAACATCGGTTTCGGCCAGGCGGGCCTCGCTCAATCCGTGTTCCGGCTCCTGCAGCGTCGCCGTGGTGGCGGAGATCGCGGGATCGCTGTTC
>Ga0123341_1001577_pt1 | contig 17478 bp, 13 predicted proteins | sample Turbeapinknodule_FD_89959 | JGI IMG/M metagenome (GOLD analysis project Ga0123341, IMG submission 89959) | Root nodule microbial communities of legume samples collected from Mexico - Turtle bean Mexico pink nodule | ecosystem: Host-associated > Plants > Roots > Nodule | place: Mexico: Nepantla...
ATTACAGTTTATTTATCTAACAAGTCATGAAAAAACAATTTTGATAATAAAGCTAAGTAAAAAAATATAATAAATAATAAGATTTTTCCATTAGCAATTTAATTATGCTCAAACTTTTAAGACATATAATATGACTTTGATGTTAATATTTTTTCAAAATTTAATGAATTTGTAAATATTAAGTATGAAAGTTTGTTCACTTTTAAGTCAATAATATTTCATGTACATTCATATGGTTTTAATAATAAAATCGTAATAGAATTTCAAATTTCAAAACAGTTAATATTTTGAATGCGGTGATTGACCTAACAATTAATGTTATTTTAATAAATTTTAGGTTAAATGTAAAAGTGATTTCAAATTTCAAAACAGTTAATATTTTGAATGCGGTGATTGACCTAACAATTAATGTTATTTCAATAAATTTTAGATTAAACGTAAAAGTGACATGAGGTGATTGACCTAACCATTAATGTTATTTCAATAAATTTTAGAACGTAAAAGTGACGCAACTATATTTCCTAATAAGTTGACTTTATAATTGCATCAAGATATTTTTTTAAGAAGGTTTTAAGTTTATTATTTTATCACATTAAAATATGTCATTCAATTATAAAGGATAATTTATCAACTTTTAAGTAAATTACAAAAACCACACTTATCATAATTGATAAATTTGTTAACTTTAAAAATTACAAAAATCACACTTACTCAAAAACAAATAGTATTGTAAATATTTTTATGATTTATTGTTTAATTTTAAAGAGAAAAAAAAATTATAAATATTTTTGTAGTTCTATTTAATTTTTTTTCTATCATGTTCTTTTGAGGCATATGATGTAAGATGATAAATTATATGTTTGTAATGAAGAGTTACACTCAGATGATGTGGGACTTAACATTATGATATTGTAATTGATAATTAGTTTCCATAAATGAAGAACTTGGTTAAGCATGTTGAAGTAGAAAGATATTGATAAGAAAGAAGAAGTGGGTTGTGTTCTTAATGGAAAAATGGTCACTATTCTTGACCAACAGAGAGATTGATGACTTGCTTCTGACCCATGGTAGACTTAGTCAAGTTTTTTTTGTTTTTTTGTATGGTTTTATGGTTGCAGTAACTCGTTGATTAAACTAATCATGCCCACGTTCATCTTCAACATTGGAAGTGTAGTACTAGGCCTTAGACTAACCCATCTTGGTAATTTCAAACTCCAATAAAGAAACCAACACAAAGACACTCACTTGTGCTTCTCCACAACTTTTTCCCCCTCCTTTCCTCATGCATTCAGACCAAACAACTCAACTCAAAGGATTCTAAACTCGTGGATCTAACACAACCAAACTCATATGAGTTTCTGGCTCTGTCCTTCCTTTGACTGTGCTTTCTAAAACTTGAAACACAATGGATTTTTCAAGTGACTCGGGTGTGGTGCTAAGTGGTAACACTGCACTCTAGTGAGTTGTGAAAGCTTGTGTGAGTGTTAACTGTTTGTGGAAAGTTGGTTCTTGTTGTTTGTGCTATTCAGCAAGCAAATGGGTCCAAGTGGAACCATAGATTTTTCAAAGTGGTGGGTTAAGGAGAGTTGGAGTTCAAGTTCAAGGAAAGGGAACCCGGTTGTGGTGACTATGGAGAACCCCAATTACTCAGTGGTTGAAATAGATGCTCCGGACTCAGCATTTCAGCCACTTGACAAAGAGAGAGGTAAGAATGCAAAGCAGTTCACATGGCTTCTCCTTCTGAAGGCGCATAGAGTTGTCGGTGGCCTTGCCTGGCTTGGAAACTCTCTTTGTTCATTGCTCCATGCTGTTAAGAAAAGGTTGTTCTTGGGGCACGTGGAGACTGAGATGTCTGCAAAGGCAAAGTTTTTGTTTCGAGTGATTCTCACTTTTCTGGTGATGGCTTTGGCATTCTTGTTCTTTGAACTGATTGCTCACTTCAAAGGGTGGCACTACTTTCACAACCATAACTTGCACCTTCCACAAACATCAGAGTTCACAGGATGGTTTCACACTGCCTATGTTAGGTGGTTGGAGTTTCGAGCAGACTATGTTGCTCCCCCAATGCAATCTCTCTCAACCTTCTGCATTATTCTCTTCTTAATTCAGTCTGTGGACCGAATACTTCTCTGCCTTGGTTGTTTCTGGATCAAGTTCAGGAAGATTAAGCCCCTCATTGATGGGGACCCCCTCAATTCACATGATTTGGAAGGATCCAACCAGGGATACCCTATGGTACTCGTTCAAATTCCCATGTGCAATGAGAAAGAGGTGACACCCTTCTCTTAATCCTACCTAGTTACAGCTTGTTGCTTTCTGTTTAAAACAAAAAAAATGTTGTCGGTGCCAAAACAAATCAATCATGAAGTGGTTCCTCAGAACATACTATTATTATGATGATGATGATGATTCGTCCCACCTTAATTTTTCTTTTTTTCTCATCATAAAGTTTCCTGTGTTGAATTATAATAACAATAATGATGATGATATTGTCCCGTTCTGATTATTTATCTGATGGGCAGATTAGTGTGTTGATTTTATGGATTGCAACTCTTCCTGATAATGATGTTGATGAGTTTGGCATTAAGTGCTTGTAGGTATATGAACAATCGATTTCAGCAGTGAGCCAACTTGATTGGCCAAAAGATCGGTTGCTTATTCAAGTTCTGGATGACTCTGATGATGAGAGCATACAGTGGTTAATCAAGGGAGAAGTCTCTAAGTGGAGCCAAAGAGGTGTGAATATAATCTACCGTCATAGGAAGTTTAGAACTGGTTACAAAGCGGGTAATCTCAAGTCTGCAATGAGCTGTGATTACGTCAAGGATTACGAGTTCGTTGCTATTTTTGATGCTGATTTCCAACCAAATCCAGATTTCCTCAAGAAAACTGTTCCACATTTTAAGGTGGCTAGATATTTTCCCTTCTTCCTTTCTTGCTTTTCCAAATACTCTATCTATGCTTTAGTTTCCCATTTTTATTCTTGAGTGTGTGTGGTCTCTGCAGGGCAATCCTGAACTGGCATTGGTGCAGGCTAGGTGGGCCTTTGTAAACAAGGATGAGAACTTACTGACACGACTCCAAAATGTTAATCTGTGCTTCCACTTTGAGGTTGAACAACAGGTTAATGGGGTCTTCCTTAATTTCTTTGGTTTTAATGGAACTGCTGGTGTTTGGAGAATAAAAGCACTTGAAGAATCTGGTGGCTGGCTTGAGCGGACAACTGTAGAAGACATGGATATAGCGGTCCGAGCCCATCTGAATGGTTGGAAATTTATCTATCTCAATGATGTTAAGGTAACCGTTTTGTTTTTTTCAAGTAGAACAGATCTTATGTTTTGTTTTATTTTGTTGTCTGTTGGGTTGTAATCAAAGCTAATATAAACTTGAGTTGGATGAAATAATTATCTGCAGTAATTCAAAGACATGTTAGACTAAATTTTGGGGTGAAATACCAGTGAAAAACTGTTCATGTGAATAATTCAGTTGCAGTAGTTAATCTAAAGAAACTTCTTTCAGGTGCTTTGTGAGCTTCCTGAATCATATGAAGCTTATAGGAAACAACAACATCGATGGCATTCTGGTCCTATGCAACTCTTTCGTTTGTGCCTTCCTGCGATTATAACCTCAAAGGTGATGATGCATTTTCATTTATTGTCTATGCACTGTTTTGTGGTAAATTGCAATCTAAAAATGTTCTGATTTCATAATATTGCAGATTGCATTCTGGAAGAAAGCCAACCTAATTTTTCTGTTCTTTCTGCTTAGAAAGCTAATCCTCCCATTCTATTCTTTCACATTGTTCTGCATTATTCTTCCTTTGACAATGTTTGTCCCAGAAGCCGAGCTTCCTATCTGGGTTATTTGTTACATTCCTGTATTCTTGTCCTTCTTAAACATTCTTCCTGCCCCAAAATCCTTTCCCTTCATTGTTCCTTACCTCCTCTTTGAGAACACAATGTCAGTTACCAAATTCAATGCCATGGTCTCCGGTTTGTTCCAGTTGGGAAGTTCATATGAATGGATTGTTACGAAAAAAGCCGGTCGGTCATCAGAGCCTGACCTATTAGCTGCTGAAGAAAGGGATTCAAAGGCCATGAGTCTCCAACTTCACAGAGGAACTTCTGATAGTGGACTTTCTGAGCTTAACAAAATAAAGGAATGCCAAGAAACAGTTCCTAAACCCCCTGTGAAGAAAATGAACAAGATATATAAGAAAGAGCTTGCCCTTGCTTTCTTACTGCTGACTGCTGCACTTAGGAGCTTGTTATCAGCTCAAGGCATGCACTTCTACTATTTACTATTTCAAGGTGTTTCATTCCTCCTTGTAGGTCTGGATTTAATTGGCGAACAGATGAACTAGAGGATCAGAAAGGATGTGTAAAGTAGAAAATTGATTGTTACAAGGTTCAATAATTAAAGAAGCCAACCAATGTGGATTTACAAGACAAGTTGGTTTTCGCAGTTATATTCATGGTGCCTGAATAAGGCTCAGGTAACATGCTGAAAGCCACCGTGGGTCATATCATAAATAAGTGTTATTCTTTAAGGCATTTATAGATTTTTTTCTTTCTTTCTTTTTTCCTGGCTTTACTTGTCCATCTATTGTTGTCTATCACAATACATTCATTTTTCTTTCCCTTTTGAGTTTTCTGTGACGTTGAGCTGATTCATTTCATGTCAGGATAACCCTGTTGCTTACCTCACTTTTGGTTCATATGTATGTATGTATCTGTTGAATGACACTGATATGTTTCAACTCCCAACAAATACCTGCTCACTTAAATGCGAAGGTTTATATGTTTCTGGATCCAAATTTCACTGCATGACATTTTGGTGGTACAAAACCATGATGAATACAAAAAACATGGTGAAATCACCACAAAAGTAAATGTTTTATGCTTCAAAAAACATGGCTGGGAGGTCAACTTACCTTGTTACCAAATATGCACTTTGTTTATCTATATCATGATTATTTCTGTGAGTTAATTGCTGAAAGTAGTTTTGAATGGTAAAAGAAAAGAAAATAGTGTCGGCAGGAACGTGTTCATTAATAAGGATTTTGTGCCTTGGATTTGGCCAGGGATAGTGTCCCACTTGGACCCATTTGTTTTAATTCAAGCTTTAACCATAACCAAAAAGATATTTTAGGGCATACTTAACTTCCAAATTCGACCCATGTCAATCGCCATTTCAATAATTGTAGGGCACATGTGCACATACCTCTCAAGAAGGCTGGTGGCCCCTGCTGTCTCAACAAAGCATTTTTTTTATGCTTTTGAAATACTTAAGTCCACAATCCATCATAACAAACATGCTCTTTCTTCAGCACTTTACCAAGAGATTGTAGCCAAGATTCTAAACGAATTTAAAAGGGCAACTCTTTCCTCAATAAAATTTTAAATAGTCCTACGGGTTTACATGATCTGGCCACTTTACCAACTAATTCTGGATGTACTTTACTTTTATCTTTCAATCTCTGACATAAAAATTACATTTGACATTTGTTTCCATGTCATTCAATTCAATCTTTGATCTTACTGCTGTTTTTATTTGGATGCAAAAGAAATGAATGACCCTCCCTCCCTATCTTCTTCTAAGAATTTTATCACAAGAAAAAAAAACTATCGACAAGTTTTGGTCACACCATACGTTTTTCAAGTAAAGAATCGTTTTCTTGGTCTCAGTTTAATGTTTTCTAAGTTTTGCAATTTTCTTTTGATCTAACTTTAAGGTGAAGTGAGTTTCCACCTGCCAGATAAATATTTTTTTTTCTAAGAAAGACGTTTGTGGATCTCTCCGAAGGCAAACATTTCTTTCATTCCATATAGGTCTTAGGAAAGAAGTGCAAGATGTTTATTGACAGGACATTCATCAAAAAGCTAGTTACCATCTTTTTGTTTTGTGGTGTTGACTGTGTTCATCTATCCTGAATCACAATCAACGCTCAAAAAGCATACAATAATAGAGAAGGGAGCATCAGTGCACGTGTGTTTCCTTCAACCTAATTGTAGTAAAGTGCAAACCTCAATTTTCTGATATTCAGAGGAACAAAGAAGACAGCATGCAAAACTAAGAAGAATGAACATAAAATCAGTAACCTTCATTACCAAACTACTTTTTATTTTTAATGTTCAACACAAAAACAACCATGATAAATCATCCCTCAAAATTTCTTCAGTATACTAAAAGAAAGAGTAAAAGTTACAAGTTTTTTTGGTTTATGCAGTGCTTAATATTGGACCTACAACACTTTACCGGCATATAATAATACCAAAGGTTGATAGAGAATTGGTTATGGAAAACGCTTCAATGTAGTATAAATATGTTATAAGAAACTTGTCTTTATGTGATTGAGGATTCAGTGGAGCAGTCAGCTATAGTGCCATACCGAACGATCCTTGGACGTTACTGCTAATGCTGCCATAATCGTGCAATCTTTGGACCCTTCTTTTAAGGTGGCACCACTCTTGACCCATATTTCCAAAAGCAGTGTCCCTCTCCCTCTAACTCCAAGTGTCCCATGCACTCACTCTCCACCGACAATTCGGACCTTGGAAAATAGGACAAGGAAGAAAGACATTTCACCATTCAGGTATTTAAACTTTACAACGTATATCTGTGTTACTGGTTCATGTGAATCACGTTGGGTCGAGGTTTCTTGGTATAATGTGTAAAGCAGTAAAAAGTCATCTGTCAACTGAGTATTTAATTCATATATTAGCACATTTCAATTCAAAGTAGACATAAAAAAATTGTATTGCACCCTGAAATTAAAACTTCACTGTTGAGGAAAGGGAAAAGCAATTTTCTTCTACTCGACATCACATGTGAGGATGTACTATTGTTGGATGTTACAGAAAGAAAACAGTATTTCAACCTAAATATTTAATGTGTATGAAGTTCTAGATATCTTGAGTTTTAATGAGGATATGAAACATTGCTTTGCTGAGAATGTAGCAGTAACATCTCATTTCACCTTGTCTCACAGCCAAAAATGTGACGTCGTATCCAACGTACTATTCCCTTAACAAGTTGTGCAATGAGTTCGTCTGCAAAGAAACTGCAAACGTGGACATGAGTCATATTTCCGTCATATATGCCTTAGAAACTTGTCTGTTTCCACATCATTGATATGTGCACAACTGTTAACCAAAGAGTCGTTTTAACTCTGTCTAAGGGAGGACAAACCACTTTCTTCATTTATCTTCTCGTACTGATGTGTAATCCTTCACCATTAAAATCTCCCCGCATAACTTTCGTGGAACTTGCTCCAGTTTCGTACCCTCTTGCCATGCTTGCCCTACTGAGACCCCAGGTCCTAGATAGCGAACATACACAACAATTTGATCGTTGAAAGGATAAGGATGCTTAACTGCAAAAACAAAAGCCAATAATATTGGAGCATATCCGGACTTAGAAAAATGACACGATCACCCAGCTTGTTTCTAGTGTATGACAGGGTAAACCGATGAAGAGGTACAATATAACTAAAAAATAATGCAACAAGAATACACCATGCAGACATCTATCACAGAAATTTTAAGTTTTAACATCTAGAAGTCAATATAAATACTTTAAACAATATAACATTTGTACTTGCAGTTGTAAATACTGAGATTCTCTTTACAAAAGAAATAAGTTGCTACCTGGTTTTGGAAAGCCTAATGGGAGCTCTTTGATATCATATAGTCCATCCCCAAATTCATATGCTAAATCGCATGGCTGTTCAGTTGACATCACTTCCTTAAGTTGGCTCACCGCAAAATACAAAGGTGAGAAGGAGTCAGCAAATGCAGCTAAAAGTGACCCACCTGGGAAGTTGTGAAATTAAAAAAATATGTAAGTAAAGTTAATATTAAGGACAACCAAGATCTAAGCTTAAAATAGTGAATCACAAACCATAGAAGAAAAAAACCAAGCCAAGCACCAGAAATGAATTCATCAAAGGTCCTTGATTAAATCACAATTATATAAACGTCTTGAAGAAAAACAGAAAGATTATACAACCAATTAATCCTTCTTGTATATCTCTATATAGATTATTGAAGCATTAGGACTCAGAATGATTTAACAAATTACAGAGTAAACAGGTAAAGATGTAAACTAATCATGACAATGGACAACGTACATCATTTGTCGTTCTACTGTTGCACAATCATATAAACTCATTTTCACGGTTTGACCCCTTGGTGAATAGAAAAAAACGTACAAATTCAATATTACGGATCAATTTAAAGTATTTTGTATGAGAAGAATAAATTTCTTCTATTACTAACCATGCGAAATGTGAGTGACTAAGTTTATTGTGTATCTAAAAACTAACCATTCTTTCAATATTTTGAACCAATATGAACAATCAATGAACTATTTAAACATAACATTTGAATTTGGATGTGATAAAAAAAATCAGTGAGTTACATGCTCAGCGGATGTATATTTTATATATATGAAAAAGGGAAGAGTACATTACAAGGAAAAACTATATCCTATAAAACTCAACCTTAGACTAGGTATATATACCCAAAAAGCAGCTTTATGAAAGTTGTACAATATAATAACAATCATAATTTTTAACACTTCCCTCAAGCTAGACGGTATAAATTATATGCACCAAGCTTGGAATATACGAACCGAACTTTAGGCCCTTTTAAGGACCTAGTGAGAATGTCGGCAAGTTGGTCGTTAAAGATGATAGATCCAGTATGGAACTCCTTCAACTGAGCTTCTTCTTGATAAAATGAAAATCAATCTCTATTATTGTTAGCCAAAATTCAACACACCCTTTAATTTTATTCTAATTATATGCTTAACAACAAAGTGTAAAACATTTTATATTTGCATCAAATATCGTTAGACCTAAGTGCTCCTTTGGGCCTAACAGACAAAGGCATGTTGTTGATGTTGTTGTTGTTTTCGGTCTGACCGAACAGACGCAAGCACCTTTTGATTGTACATTTCGTCTGGTAGGCTTTTGCTTAGACAAAGGATAAGTATTCTTTGTGTGATAAGCATGAATTACGTTTGACTAGTCTTTCATCAGATGCAGTTCTCTAGAACAAATTCTTGATAATGTATCTGTCTAGCGTTAAACTAACCCTATTGTACCATTTCTATTACTACATAATTCCTAACACCCTCTGGAAGTGTTAGGAGTGATAAACCTTGCCCTCTAAAACTCAGTATTATTTTGGGCATACACACTCCATTGTAGACCAAGGAACGTGGCTTGTACTAAGGCATAGAGCTATTCGATGTATGGTGAAGTCATCTATGTATGTTCATGAAACTTTTTTATCATTTTTATTTTTATTATGAGGAGAAAACAAGAAATATGAAAGGAAGTGAGAACAAATATCATATAAATAAATTGAATAATACAAAGATAAATTCATACATACATAAAATGCACACACACACAAACATATATATATATATATATATGATGAAAGGATAAATCCTCCAAGGTAAATTGTAAAAACATAATTTGTTAACCCTGTAAATTACACTTGGGAGGTTGCTAATGGAGAAGAAGAAAAATCTAGTCAAGCTTATCTTTTGAATTAAACTTGTCATGTCATGAAAAGTAACTAAGGGTAAAAATATCCTCTTACTTTGTTCTTATCTTGGTGAATGAAATTTGTAAGGAAAAGGGGATTGGATTCATCGATTTATAAAATATGCAGTTTTGCTATTTAATATGTTGAGACCCCAGACGGTTGTATACTAATTCAATTGGTCAAAACCCCTCTGTAAGTTCCTTCAAACACTTAGACAAGCTAATCTTATATAAACATGTTTTACTCATATGATCATTCTAACATATGTTTGACGCAGTTTGCTTAACCACGTTAAGAAGTTCTCCAACTCGTAAGACGAAACTTGAGTTTGTTTGTTCTTCGAATGCATCAGTTGAAACCTTGGGTTCATCTGTCCTTTGAAGTGTCTCAGACGAAGCCTCTCACATCGTCTGACATATATTTGTGTTGCTTAAAATAAAAACATGTATAATAAAATATTTAAATCATCTAATAATAATGTGATTTAAAACATTGTAAAAAAATATTGTATTAAAAATTAAGGGTATTACATTGGGAACTCTTAGAGCATTTAAAACTTGTAACGCCTTTTGGAACAAGGATGAGAGTAATTTTGAAAATGATATTCAATGCATTTATGATTATGCTCAAAGACTGACTGACATTTGAAAAAATTTGATCACGACATAACCTCTTTTATAGTTGAATATGACATGACTTCTCTCTACATGGCTTCCTTGACATGACAACAAATGTCTCCAAATTTGATGAAGAATATCATGAATATCTCAAATTACAATCCAGCAGCCAAGCAGAATCTTATACCTAGTCTGGCCTATTAACAACTTGCATTTCTCAAACCATGGAAAGTCAAAGTTCATGTATTCTTGATGTGCTTTTGGTCACATTTATGGTACTACTTCTATGCTCTCTTCTCTTTCTTTCTTTTTCCAAATTTCCCATTTTATTACATTAGCCAATGAGTTCAAAGTGTTGCCAGACTAGTGATTATAGACTTATGTTGTCCTTTTTTTTCAATATTTCTAACAAGAATAAAAAAATGTCAATCTTCCAAAATTGCAGAAATTTGGATTATGTGGCATTATTCAAGTAAAGCATATAAGCATATAAATTTTCTTTTACCTACATGTTATGCAATTGGACTTCAAAGTGCATTCAATATTAGACTAACAAGACAACCTTGATGTGCATATTTTCATAAAGTGCAACAACATTTCAGATTGAAGGGCATATTTCACTAAAATTAGTAATTGTGTGGCAAAAACAAAGAAACTTACTTATGATTCGCCCGTAGGCCTCTCCATCCTTGAAAGAAAATACGGCCTTAAAAAGTATAAAAAAAAGCCAAATCGTCAAATGTAAGTAGTAAGTACTCAGTGTACAAGAGCGAAAAACCAAAAAGGAGATTATGAATTTACCTTTCTAAAGGAATTTATCCAGGAAATTGGCATTGGTCCTATGTAACAAAGTTGAACACTCATGAATTTAGTTTTCAAAGTTTAACGTGCTAAAAGTGAAAAACTAATACACACGAAACCATGACAAATACTTTCAACACAAAAGACACGTTGAGGGCAGCAGAAGTATTGGAACATGAAAGAAAGCAGATCAAATTTACAGGAAAATAGACATTTCCTAATTCAAATGGAAGGTTTTTAAGAATCCAGTAAAATGAAGAAGTAAAAATCTTATACATACAAGAAGAGGGAACATATTTCAAGCACTAGGATTGAAGTGTGCATGGTATTAGGAAGCAAAGTAGTCCATTCCTTCGTGTGGACGTGAGAAAATAATGGGGCAATAGGGAACAGAATGCATTCATTCATTGCATAAAACTTAACCCGACCGAGACTACTCCCAAACAACAACGATGTACAAATCAGTTCACTAACCTCCACTTGATCTGCAGTTATAATATTCAACCACAACATCACCATTGTTGGAGCTGGACAACAATGTAGATGCACTTTTCTTCACTAACTTGGGATCCTCATACCGTGTACCAGCTATCTGCCAAGCCATTGACACAAGTCTGGCAAAAATTTCCAGTGCTAAGCAATATGAATGTAGAACAAAAACACTTATAAAGACAAGAAAATAAGGAGTGAAAATACCTAGGATTTAACAATCGCAGTAGTCGATGTCGCCTTTCCTCAGGTATATCTTCAATCTTCTTCCTGAACATAGAGAGTGAGTGTGTACCCGAGAGAGAAATGAGAATTAGAGTAGCAGCATGCATACATGAGTTACCATAGGTATGCAGCAGGATTATAGGAAGATGAGTCCAAAGGAATCAAGCCCATAGGAGGATCAATAAATGTCACCACGTCTTGTTCATCCAAGTAAGCCTTTTTACCACTCGGAAGAATTCGAAAGGGTTTATCATCCCAAGGTGACACATTCAATTGATTGCTTCGACAAACAACACCACGAGTAGAATCCACAACCGCATTTCGGAACAATCCCAATCCTACAAATCCAATTCAAATTAATTCAACACCATTAATTTCAGTTTAATTTAGGGTTTAAGGTAAAACTGTCAAGAGACGCACGAACGCACCTCTCAGCCGTGGATGCATTCGGCAGGAAAAGGAACGAGGAATCGGACGGTGATGATGCCGCCGCCGCCATCTCGGTGGCGTTAATGTGAGTGCCGTCACTGTTCCTGTCATCAAAGTGAAAACGCTAGCACGCTGCGACTGGTGCGTGTGGATATATAAAAACGCACTAAAAAGAGTGTCGTTTAGTTACCATGCTAGAAAAACGACACACTGTGGTCCTTTCTTATCTTTTTTACTTGCTTTTTACTTGAGCACTGAGAGTGTCTGCGATCTATCTGAAGAAATGCTGCTTCAAATTCAAACGAGGCAATTCGGTGCAGCGTGTCCACGGGTGAAGCTTGCACCCGCAAGCGCAACGAAGAGAAGTGGCTCTGTTTGGTTGAGAAGGAGGAATTGGGGCCCAAAATGCTCGGTGGCGGCGGCGGCACAATTGGAAGTGAAGAGTGAGACCAAAACGAAGCCGTTTCCGGCGGAGGTATCGAGAACCCTAATGGAATTGGCTAAGGTGGGGACGCTATGTACGTTGACCGAAGAGGGTTTGCCTCTGGGTACTGGGGTTCGATTCGCGGTTGAACCCGAACATGGCACTCCTTTGTTCTGCTTCAATTCCAGTGCCAACACTAACATCTCCTCTTCTCTTCATGTTCAGGTACCTCATTTTCCCTCTCTTTCTCTCTCTGTCTCACTGCTAAATTTATCCATTCGATAAGCTTTTTCATGTCTGCGTTTGTTTATCAGTTTGAACAATTCGGATTGCGCACTCCCCAATGCAGTGTTCAAGGAACTCTTACCAAACCACAGGATCCAAAGGTAAGTGTAGCTAGTTACTTTTAGTTGAGTTCCCTGTCAAATTAAATCAGGATCATGATCATTAATCAAAATTCATCATTGTGTGTGCATGTATCTACGCAGCGTTTTGTTTCTGTGTGGAGGAAGAGGTTCGGAGAAGAAGTGGATCAAGATTCTATTTATATTATTGCTGTGGATCGGGTACTGCAATTGGAAGACATTCAGGAGGTAGAACTCATTGCCTAACCCTGATCTAGCCTTGAAATTGAACTTAATAAGACCTGTTTGGGTAATTCTCTTCCTGAACACTTTCATGGAGAAGAAAATAAGAAGGAAAGATGAAATGAACTTCTACATAAGTTAAATTAATTCATCCATAAGTTAAAATCATCTTCAAGAAAAGTTATGAGATAGTTGTTACTAATTAACCTTTGCATAAGTTAATTCTAACTTATGGGTCTCTTAGTCTTGTGCTCGTGAATGATGGTTTGCATTCAATTGTAGGATGGTGTTTGGGTAACCTCTTCAGATTACAGAAATGCTCAACCGGACCCTCTTAGAGACTCTGCACACAACTTAGTAACTGAGATCAACACCAACAACATGGAAGACCTTACTCGCTTCTGCAATGTCTATGTTGATTTGGATTTCCTGGTTTGTCAATAACACTACTCTATCTATGTTTATTTGTATTCTAAATAATGTCATCCAAAACCAAAACACATTGCTTGTGTTGACTGTGAATGTATTTGGAAGGTTTCGGAGGCAAAGATGATATGGGTTGATCGCTTGGGATTTGACATGAGGTTGTCATCCCCTCACAAAGGCGTGTTTGAGGTCCGCATTCCCTTCCCTAGAGAAGTCACCGATGGAAAAGGTGCCAAGTCCACGTTTAATTGTATGTCACAACTTGCTTGGGAGGTTGAAAGGAACTTCCAACATTCACACGTTCCAAAGGTTAAAGAGTTGAAGCCAGTCAGGTCACCTTTGCTGTAACCCATATACCAATTCTTCAATCTTTGTCAAACATTATCCATTCTAGTTTATTTTTCAAAGAATAATATGACAATGTTTATTGCACCTTCATTCAATAGGCTCCATTATGTCTACCATTGTGTTTCAAAACTCTGGTTGAATATACTCAATAGGAAATGATTTTGAGATCAAATCTGGGTCGAATGGACTAATATAAGTGTTTGCATATTCATTAATAAACTCATACATCTATAAATGTGACGTTTATTTTACCAGTAGTATACAGACACATGCTAACTATATAAATTTATATATATAGTTTCTTGAGAGGCATTTATTCATGTTAGTAAGTAAATAGGTCTTGTCTTTCCCTTTTTTGAAAAAAAGGAACAGCTAAATTTCAAAAGCCAAAAGATAACATATTTACCAAAGTCAGTCATTTTCTGTTGAAAATAATTAATTAAGCTGTAACAATGATAACATACAAGTAACAGTGAAGGTCTACTTTCAAATGATTTGTAACTTTGTACGCCTACATTACAACAGAGTACATTAACATTCATTCTGGCAAGTACAAGGAAAAGAAATCATAGAGCTGCTAGAGTTAAGCGAAATTGATGACTGAAATCTTTTATTTTACTAATCAAGTCTGCCTGTTTAATGCTACTACCCTTCCTCTGCTTGGTCTGAAACAGAGACCTAATCTTTTTCTCCAAACTCTCTGCCGAATATTTCATATATTTGTCAACCTTAGCATCATTTTCAGTTGACAAACAATAGTTTTTGACATAGACCCTGTAGATTGGTATAATACCTTTGGTCAAATGATTGCATACATTTTCCCTCAGGATCTCATCTGAAATTACCCAATTAGACTGCTTCTTGTACCTTTCCTCAAAAGCTAGATTGAAAGCATTTAGTCTCTTTGCCAAGTCTTGGCATGTCACACTTGCACTGGAGGGTGAAAGTATGTCCTTTTGTACTACAAGCATAGATAGAAGCTTTCCCCAGCTGTTCCTCAAATAAAGTGCTGCATAATAGTCCCTATATTGTTCGTGTGCCCTTAACCAAGAATCTCCCATCATATTTCCAAACACACTACCCCTCAAATTGCAGAAATGAGAGTGATTATTCATCATAAAAAGGTAGGACAAGGTGATATCTTCATAGGCCTTCGACCAAGCATCCAAATTAACCGCAACCTCCTTAATTGCACTATACATTTGGCATAAAACAATACCCTCTTCGTACGCTTCCTTTCTCCAACTAAAATGTATTCTCACAACCTGCGTCAAATGTGGCCTATAGGCATCCCCAAGCAGCTGATTGAAGTAATCAGTCACAAAGCTCACCAGCCTGGGAACGCTGCCATCAGGGGGAGGAGAAGTTGGCCTTTGCAACTTAACTTGTGCAGGAAGTTGCCAGAATATCTCATTGGCACCATTGACAACTTTTTTTATAAGATCTTCTGTCACAGTTCTAATTTCTTTACAAGCTTTTGCACTGAAAAGTTGGTTGAATTTTAACCTCAGATCATTTAAGACCCTGAACATGGACAGCAGGTTCAACAACTTGAACGGGTCATTTTTCCTCTCAGTGACAATCCTTCCAAATCGAATAAAAGAAAGAATTCCTGATTCAATGGCAATCTTTGCAAAACACCCCATGCATGCTTCCGGACCAATTTTCTCAAAGACAATAGTAGAAAGCCTGAACTCAATCTCGAACAGTTGCTTCGCAACCAACTCCAAATGGCAGCCCCATTGGTCTATGTAACTCTCTATACACTGGACAGCATCAAGTTCAGTTGTTGGAATATCCAGGTAACTCAAATCTAAAGTCTTCAAACTTCTACGAGCATTCATGCCTCGAACTTCAACATACATGGATTGACACTTGTCTAGCCTGCCATTAGCATTTAATCTCTCTATGATGGAATGCAACTTCCCTGCCAAAGAACTTGTCAGTGGCCAAATATGTTTGGCAATACTAGCTTGCTGGCCAGTGTGTGGTGATGTCAACGAAACCAAAGGAAGAGGCATGGAGTTTGCTATCAGAAGCCTGTGGAACTCGAGCTCTAGTTTGTCAAAAGCAATACTAAGAAGGCCTTCACCAAGGCGAGCACCTTCCTCCTTGACCTGCAATTCTTGCAATATTCTCAGAGATTTCCTCACCTTCAAAAGGTAAAGCTCATTGGTGACTGCTTTGTCTTGTAAGAACTCAAAAACGTCCTTCGACCAACCAACTGCTAACCTGCAATTGTCAGTGAGAAGCTTCAGTGCTTCCTCAAGCTTCTTTGTATCTGAGACATATGTGTATATATCAGAAGAAGGATCTGTCAAGAGAGATTGCTCCAACTGATGAACACATTCAAGAACCTTAAGGACTGCAGCAGCCGAACATAGAACACTGTTTATACCGTGCTCAATGTTGACAAATGAGCACTTTTGCGTTGAGATGGGTCTAAGGGAAGCTTGCAAAGACAGATATCTCTGGTTAAGTAGCTCCAATCTTGACCCAGATTCATCTAGTGCAGAGGCAATGATGCGTGATGTTTCCAAACTAGTTGTCAAACGCTTTCGGGCTGCTTCAAGATTCTCCTTGTTTTCCATATCAATGGCAAGTCAAGTTCAAACTCGAAATGATTACTAGTTTGGCTTTTAGATTTACAATTACTCATAAAGTTTGGTCCAATGAAAAAGATAATATTTGTTGGTTTCTTGTTCATCGTCCTACTCACATCCCTTCACCAAACTCAACAAACAAAGTAAAGGGAGTTAAGGCTAACTTCACTTACAATGCAAACATTTCAGTAATGTCAACCACCAGATGGTAGAACTTCCTTGAATTAGGGTACCATATGCACAACTAATTTCTCAAGCCATTGTTTATTATTCATTCATCATCTTGTCATGTGCTAGTCAATCCTAGTTTCCATGGTTCATTTGACGACCAACACCAGCTACTCTAACTCTTCCTTCAACTGCCTCAACGACCAACCGAAACTTACAACCGAATTCTTATTTCCACTGGAACCAAATGTCGTATAGATAAAGCAAGTAAACATGTGACCAAGTTCTTATTTTACACGCACACTAGATTAATTAACGTGGACAACTCGGTCCAGGTCAAAACTTTGATTAATTGTTTAACTTTAAGCAAATTCTTCCACACATCCATGTGTTTCTTCTTGCCCTCTTATTCGAAAAATATCAAAATTACTCTTCTTTATTACTTTTCTAGAAAATTTGTATTCTAAATTGCATTATCCAACATGAAAAAATTGTATTTCAGATTTATACAATTCAAAATAAAACAAAAATCACAAACATTAATTTCCCAATTATATAATTCAGAAAGTCTTTAGATTTCATATTCTACAATTAAAAAAATGTTATGAAATAATTTTGATATTTTTGGAAGTGTGGGAATACAAGAGGAATATGAAAGTGGAGGAAGAATTTTTCTAAATATTTTTGTCCTTTAATTTTTTATTTTTATTTTTTGTTCTTTAAACTGTCTCTTTATTTAGAAAGATTCGACTACATTATTTAATTTTTAAAATGTCAATTTAGTTATTATTATATTAATAG
>Ga0123341_1001580_pt1 | contig 17465 bp, 9 predicted proteins | sample Turbeapinknodule_FD_89959 | JGI IMG/M metagenome (GOLD analysis project Ga0123341, IMG submission 89959) | Root nodule microbial communities of legume samples collected from Mexico - Turtle bean Mexico pink nodule | ecosystem: Host-associated > Plants > Roots > Nodule | place: Mexico: Nepantla...
CATCTTTGGTTATCACTTATCAAAGAAAAATCATTTTCCAAAATATGGATTCAACTTGATTGGCAAATTGTTTTCAACCTTGTGGAATTTTTTATCCTTTTGCTTTAACAATTTCTAAAGAAAAAGTTTCCTGGTTAAAAGTTTAGTAAGTATCTTAGAGTCTTTTTGTGTGCCTTTTCTTGTTTGTCTTCCTTTTTTAGGTTTTGTCATTTTCTCTTTTTCAAATTTGATTTAGCCTTTCTTGTTTAAGCTTTTCTTGTTTTGTTTTTTTTTTCTTTCCTTAAAATGTTTTGTGGTGATTTTCCTTTGAGATCAAGTGTTGAAGGCTTTGACCTTTTTCAGTTGAGAGTATCTCATCCACAAGAGGGACCTTGGCTAAGGGAAGAAATTTCTTTCTTTGAGTGCTTGGAGTGATCTTGATAACTGGCGCAAACTTGGAATTATTTTTCTTTCTAACTTCGTTTTCCTTAATTGTTTGTTATTTGTGTTTTGTTGTTTTTTATGGCTCATATTTCAAGTGGAGAATCTTCTAAACCCCAATCCCCCCCAAAAGGCATTCCTTATGGGTGAATTGGCGGCGACAAAAAGAACTATAGCACAAAAGGATGAAGAGATGAGGCAAATGGAGGAGAGACTCCAAAGGATAGAAGCGGCCTATGATAAACCTCAAAGCGGGAGAAGACATAATCCTAGGCATGAATCAAAAAAGTTATGATCACTATGGTAGCCATGAAGAAGAGGACGAATGGAGAATGCATCATGTTGATGATAGGCGCCAAAATGTAGCAAAGCCTTCTTTACCATTTGTAAATATTCCTAGCTTTAGTGGGGAAGGTGATCCCAATATTTATCTAGAATGGGAGGCTAAAGTAGAACAAATCTTTAATGTACATGAGGTCCAAGATGACTAAAAATTTAAGTTAGCCTCCTTGGAAGTTTTGGATTATGCTATGCAATGGTGGCACAAAATTGTAATGGACATTGGACTTAACAAGAGGCCAGTCGTGGTCTCTTGGGAGGATTTGAAGTTATGCATGCGTGCTAGATTTGTGCCTCCACACTATAGGAAAGAGCTATTGTTGAAGCTCCAACGACTTCAACAAGGAACACAAAGTGTGGATGCTTAATTTAAAAAACTTGAAACAACATTAACTAAAATTGACATGCATGAAAGTGAGGAGTCCAAAATGGCTCATTTTGTAAGTGGCTTAAGAAGGGACATACAAGATGTGGTAGAACTCTATGAATACTCCTCTTTAGAAAAATTGGTTCACCTTGCCATCAAGGTAGAATCCAAAATTTCAAAGAGAAACTCTTTTAAAAATTCTCATAATGATGGCTTCTACCACTTATCTTGGAAAAACAAAGACAAATCTTCTTCAACTTTTCCCTCCAATTTTCTAAAAGAGCCCACTTACAAACTGAGGGATTCTAAACCCTCCACTTCAACCTCAAATATCCTATCAAAACCTCAATTAAAAAGTGTTTTAAATGTTTAGGTTTTGGTCACATAACGACTGATTGTCCAACAAACCGAACCATGATGGTTAAGGGGGGGCAAGTAGTAAGTGACCATAGTGATCAATCTTCTAGGTTTAACTCCTCTTCCCCATCAAAAAACCCTAGTGATAATGAATATGAGATACCTTGTGAAGGTGACTTATTGGTAATAAGGCGAATGCTTGGGACCATTCCAAAACCTTTGGATGACACCCAAAGATAAAATATTTTCCACACCCTCTGCCTTATCACCAACAAGTTATGCTCCATGATAATAGATGGGGGTAGTTATGCTAATGTGGCAAGTACAAGAGTAGTGGAGAAGCTTGGTTTACCCACTATCTCTCATATAAAGACTTGTAAATTACAATGGCTAAGTGTCGAAGGAGAAATCATGGTTAATAAACAAGTCCTCATAACTTTTGTTATAGAAAAGTATAAAGATGAGATTTTATGTGATGTTGTGCCAATGGAAGCAACCCATATTCTATTGGGCAGGCCTTGGCAATATGATAGACAAGTTCTACATGATAGCCTAACCAACAAAATGACTTTTACCTTCCAAGGGCACAAAGTTATCTTAAAACCCCTCTCTCCCAAAGAGGTTCATGAGGACCAATTTAAAATGAAAACAAAAAAGAGAAAATGAAAAAGAGAAAGAAAGAAAAGATAAACCGAGTCACAAGGTTTCCTTCTTCCTTATCTTTTTCATTACCAAGGGTTTCTACCTACACACCATCTTTGTTAAGGAATGTTAGGAATGATTTTCAAACTCCTCCTAAAGGTTTCCACCTTCTAAGAGGATTTTCTTCAAAACGATTTTTCATTCCCACACAATCTTTCCAACCATGTTCTGTATATAGAACCCCATCTTTTAAACTCCCCGAGCATAAAGAATATTTTGTTGCATTATTTTGTCATTCAAGTTCACATCTCACTCCTTGCACTATTTTATATGTGAGCAAGTTGACTATGTTCTCTGCAGGAGTTCTAAATTCGTGGTCGAATTCTCTCCACCTGGGGGGGCATGATGCAAATCAAGTCAACAAGAAGATGCCCAAGGATGCTAATTTACACAATGAGAAGTCATCTAGAAGTGGAGAGCTCACCAAAGGGAGAATTGGACATAGACCAGAGCATCTAAAGTTATTCCTGCTGGTCTTCTTAATGATTAGAAAAATGTTGTAAATAAGTTGAGCTCACTTTAGGGGTCCAAATAGCACAAATAGGCTAGAATAAGGTACCCTTAGCATAATAAGGGGTGTGGGTAGCCTTTTTAGCTTGGCCCTAGCCCTTTTGGAAGGCATTTTGACCTAGTTTCTAGAAGGACAAGCCTAGGATGCGGGATTGACTTAGTCAAACCCTAAGGCTGCCCATTGTTTTCCCTTTTCCCATCCTACCCATTTAGCTTGTTCTCCAAGGCTCCTTTACCTATAAATAGGAGGCCTACCTAGTGTATTTTACAAGTTGAATGAAATAGAGAAAAGTTAATCTGAACATTTTGTGTGCGATGCTAGTGAGGCTTGACCTCTTAGTCTTTTAGTCTCATCTTGTGAGAATTTGAGAGCTCTCAAGTGGCGGCTTCAAACACTTATCTTGGAGTAATTTCATCCTCCAAGGCGTGCTCATCATCTCAATTCCTTGCTCATAAGCTTTCTAATCCTTCATCTTTTCCATTCCATTGTCATTCCACTTTCAATTTCATAAATATATTCTTCTTTTGGTTTCCTTATTTTTATTCAGCCATTGTCTTTGTCATTACTTTCCATGCTTAAATTCCGCACCATATTCTTGTCATCATCATCACCTTATAATTGTCTTTTCCTTTTGTCATTGTTTAATGAACCTTCACAACTACTTAACCACTTGGTTAAGTTAATGTCCAATAGGGATTTTCCTTAAGTTTTCACTTATAATTGCTTAAAAATCTCAATTCTCAAAGTAAAGTGTCACCTAAATCAACAATCCTAAAATCAACTCACATCATCTCGCCTCTTGTTAGCATAAAAGTATGATCTTTTACAAGGAGATAAAAATCAAACAAAAGAAAATAAAAGAAAAAATAAAATGGTTAGAATGTTAAAAGAAGTTAGTCTAAACTAAAGAATTGAAGTTACATATGCAATTAAAAAGTTAGCAATTCAAAAATATTACAATATATACTTTTTCAAATTGAAAGATATGACTACTGATAAATCAATTAATTCTCTAGCAACAATGCCATAAAGACTTGATAGGGGCATATTTAAAATCTTCTTTTCAGCAAACGGACTAAGTCAACTGTAGTACAACTGAGGTTTGTCGTATCCATGAGGAATTAAAGTTTACCAAAGTAGAGATGTCATTCAAAGTAAAGTGAGAAATTGATAAAAGTTGGTTGCATATATTATAACCTAATATAATATTTAGCAAGGTTGAAACTTTGACAAAATAATAGAGTGGGAAGATAACAATACAACATATGTTGGGATAGAAATAGTTTTGTGAATCTTTTTTTGTTAATGTTCCTTATGGTCAAACCAAGTCAATTATTTGCATAAAGGTTATCTAGAACCATAAAATGTCATAATCCATTCCTTGATCATATTAGCTTATTTCTACATTAAGATGGTACAAAACCACATACTTAAATATATTCCTAACAGTTGACATATTTGGTTGATTTGATAGGGTTCAGATACATTAAATCGCCTTCTGACCCCATTCATGCTCCATAGGCATCAATGGTTGTTCCTCGTCACTAAGCATTAAGTATAATGTCAAACCAATATAACTTAAATTTTAAACATAAACATGCATTCAGAAATAATAATAACTGAAGAAATATCACATTGTATTTCAATCCTAACAGGATAAGTTTAGTAACTCATGGTAAAGCTCACAATGAAGAACAAGAATGAGAAGTTAAGAACAACAAATACGAATCTCTGAATTTTGTTGGCCAGCTCAGGCTCAGATCTTCCACCTTAAGATTAGTCTTTGTTTCAACCTTTAGGGTATGGTCTTTATAACTTGATGTATCTATGTTTTCCTCTGTTTGAGATTCGTTGCTCTAAGCCTTCCAAATGAGGTGCCAAAACATCTTTATTCATAGAGTTTAGTGAGGATCATAAGCATATTCAACTTTCGCTCACCGCAAGACCAATCCACTCAGCAGATTGGCTTTCTTCATCTTGAAGAAACTTTTTGGCTTCGAGCTTCTTTTTGGGCTTCGCAAATTTAGAGGTTTTTGGTTATGCAGGGATTTGCTTCAATATATGCCCAACGGAATCCTTTCTTAATTATGAAGTCTTCTTAGGCTTATATTGGCTTCAAGCCAAGCCTAAGTAAATCTTAAACCTTCATTCTTTAGTTCAAATTAGCTCTAAGCCTTTGCTAGAATATATGGCTAAAATAAGAGGGGGGTGAACTGTGTTTTTGCAAAGTTTTCGCAAAGACTGGTGTTATATTGAAAAGATCAATTAAATCAATCAATTGATTAACCTATTCTTCTGGTTATTAAAAGATTAACAATTTTTTAATCAAAATATAAACTTGTTTTTAGAAATCAATTGATTTTTTTACACATAACATACAATACACAATGTAAAACAGTTTATTGGAGTAAGGAAGTGAGAATTCATACAAAGAATATATACTGGTTCACTCTTAACCAAGAGCTACATCCAGTCCTCAACACACCATGGAGAATTCACTAAGTAATCAAAACCAGATTTCAAAACTATTGATCTTGAACCCTTTAAGAACACACAATACTCTCAACAACAACACAAATTTCAGAAACAATATCTGAAACTGTTTACATGACAATACATAAAATAGAAATAATTTAGAATACACCCGGGCCTTACACAATTGAAGAACAGTACAAGAAATAACCCAAAATCCTTTTTCACACAGTAACAATGATCCAAGATATCAAGAATGATTCAAAAAGCTCTTTGATCTTTTCTCTTGAAAAATATTTTTAGTAAACCCTCTTCTTGCTATTAAAATGATCAAAAAACAATATTTATATAGATTTCAAAAGATGGTGAAGTCGGTTTATCATTTAATGAAACGGTTTAAAGCATATAAAAAATAATTTGAAAATCATAACAACATTCTGTTAAAATACTTAATTGATTTTTAAAACAAACTAATTGTTTTTATTTTCTATTAAAATCAAAACATAGAAAACCAATTCATTTATCAAAATAACTAATTAATTTTGCTTTTATAAAAAAGACAAAAGAAAAAAGATAATTTTTAAATCCTTTTAAAAACCTTACGTGTTTATCAATCGGTTGACACGATAAATCAATCTGTTGAAAAAATTGTTGTACTCATCCGTCTTAAACAGAAGCTATTTAAATTGTTTTAAAATTCGAATAAACTAACTAAAATAAACACAAATTTGAAAAAGAAAACTTTCAAAAGAGATTTCAAACTAACTAACTAGACACACACACAACAATAGATATTCATGACAGATGTGGAAATCATCAAAGCCACCTTGTTCAAAAACCTTTTTTAAGAAAATATGAGCTTTCTTCATTGTGAATGAGTCTTTTTGTTCAGCCTATTGGAATTTGCTCAACCTTCTAAACTCTGTAAATTTGTGATCCATCTAGCCTAAATCCATTGAACGCATGCCTTCAATGCTCAACAATTTGTAAGTTTTTCAATGCTTGTTCTCTGGGACAATGTGCTTAGCCTGTTTCCATGTACTGGACAAATTGGTAATTTATTTTATCCCTTTATTTGTTTACTATTTTTCCTCTTTTTCTGCATTATTCTTCAAATTATTCTTTTACTCTTCTTTTTTTTTATTCAAGTTCTACTTTGTGGGGAATTCCATGTTTTCCAGATGATTTTTCCATGTTTTTTTATCATTATGCAAGACGCAACGACTATAAACGGTCTCTAAACATGTTCTTGTCTCAGGGACTATATAAAGCCTATAATCAAGAAGAAAAAAAGATAGTAGAGGAGATATGATGCCAAATTGTTGTTAAGATAAAGGGTATTTATCAAAGCTTCAGAAGGATGATCATATAGCTCAAAGCAGAAATGTTGCTATCTTTATAAATTAAAATAAATTATAAGAAGAACATTAAAAGTGTTTATTTAATCACCTAGGAGAGAGAGTGTTTACCCATTGTACACGTTGAAATAAGCAACCTCTTCCTAGAGTGCGAGAATATCTAAACTAGGAGAGAAAGCATAAACATTGTACTCATTGTCAGACATAATCCACTATAGTGATCAAACCTAATGATTTGTTGATTATTGGAACACCAAACCTTTAGACTTTAGCCAGGAGAGGTATTTTAGAAAAAAAAATACTCAATGAAGTATCCAAGATTGGCTAGGTGCCTAAAGAATACTCATTAAGCCAAGAGTGGCTTGGGAAAGAATACTATTAAGGAACTAGACGATTTAGTCTTTGTTAGATGATTTAATACATGCTAGACGATATCATGATAAGAGAGTCTACAATTTTTGGTGATAACAAGCACTATAAGATGTGTTGCCTTTGATAAAAAAGCTACCTAGTGTGCAGACTCAAATATAAACACATTAGTTGATCTATTGATATTAAATATATTAGATGGTCTGAAGTGTTGCACTTGTTAGACAGGCTCTCAGAGTTAAAGCTCGTTAGACGATCATTGAGTTTAAAAAAGTTAAGTCAAAGTCTACAATATTAACCTATTAGACAAAATCACATTGTTAAACCTATTAGACGATCTTAGAGTCCAATGGCATAATGGACGGTCTCATGAAGCTAGACTTGCTAGATTATTCCGGTGAATTGCCTCGTACTAAAGGATCTCTAAACTTCAAACACGTTAGACATTCAAGTTATCATAATCTCGTTAGTCGATCCAGTTTTTGTTCTTGAGATAGACGGTCTATCACTTCAAAGAGTTTCTAAGCTAAAATATATGTGTTCTTAATTATTTTTTTTTAATCTTGCTTAAATGATTTGAACCTCGTCTTTATTGTATTTAACCATTCGAATCAAATATTTCACTTAAACATATCAAATGAACTAATACGGAAAGTTTTCAAATATGAACGTAAAATAGAGTATTTAGAAAACTTCATATATTCACTGTCTTGATGTTATTTGAAAGAAATATATCTTTTGAAATGATTATATTCTATTTTATATATTGATATGCTTCAAACGATCAAAAGTTATGCCAGTATTGGAAATTTTTCATAAAACCAATTGTTGGAGATCCCACATCGACTAGAGATGAGAGTCTTTCATTGTATATAAGTGGATGCAAACCTCAACCTCATGAGCCGGTTTTATGGGGTTGAGTTAGGCTTAAAGTCCACTTCGTAATATGGTATCAGAGCCATTTCGAGCCTATCCTAGCGAGTGTTTGTGTTGGGCTTATCGTGCCACCCGCTATCGGGCCGCTATCGGACCATCCATAATATATAGTCCCACGCACGAGCTTCTATCTATCACTCTCGGCGTGAGGGGGGTGTGTTGGAGATCCCACATCGACTAGAGATTAAAGCCTTTCATTGTATATAAGTGGGTGTAAACCTCAACCCTATGAGCCGGTTTTATGGGGTTGAGTTAGGCTTAAAGTCCAATTCGTAATACCAATGTTAAACAAAATTTTTTTTGGAAAATAGATACATAACTAATTATACATTCAATATGATTTCGAAAGTAAGTCTTGAAGAATTAAATATTAGTTTAAGTCTGATTTACTTCAACGTTTATAATATATACAAACCTAGAATTTTTTTGAATTTAAGTTACAAGTAAGATTCTGAAATTAAATGCATATGATTGTGATGTTACCCATTATTTTAATGGTGATTATTACTGGTTATAACCAAAGTTTCCTTACATAACGTCAAACGGAAAAATGAAGATGCTACAATATAAAATTTAGGAAAAATTCAAATGTAGAAGATTCAATCTTCAACATTGAAATGTTTATAAGAAAGAAATATTTCAAAGTTCAACGGTGTGATAATAATATCAAAGTAGAAGTTTCCTTATAAAGCTTCTAATGATAAAACGAAGATAATACATGCAAGCTTTTTGCAGTCTTCATGTATTGAGGATTCAAGAGTCAACATACATAAATACTCATGTATAGAAAGATTTTGAAGATCAACATCAACATTAAACTGCTCAAGATACAAAAGAAATATTCGTAGTAGATGTTTCCTTTTTAAAGCGTTTAATGCTTAAGCGATGAAGTGCATAACAAGAATTGTGTTGTCTTTAAGACTTTCTATTTACAAGCTTCAATAATGATCAATCTTGAAGACTATATAAAGGACTCCAACTAAAGAAGAAAGATATATAAGAGACGTGAAGAATGACTAAGAAAGAAAAATTATGACAAGACGAAACATTCACGTTTACTGCAAATAAAGCATATAGTATGTTGGATTGTGAGCTATCCATTGTACATTCTTCACTTTTTCAAGTACACCCAATGAGATTTCATTTTTCTCTCTTTTGAGAGTGTTTTTCTCATATCTTTAGAGGTCTTAGTCATAGGGGGAGATTAATACTAGTTTACCTGGAGAGGTATAGAATACTTGTAAGTGGAAATGTGAGAATAATTGTGCTTATGGAGGTGTAGAATACTTGGTGTACTTGGAGAGGTTAGGATACTTGTACATGGAGAGGTGTATAATACTTATGTTAGAATACTTGGTGTACCTTGAAAAGTTAGAATATTTGTTCCTGGAAAGGTGTTGAAACTCATTGTAACCTAAGTTTTTGGTTAGTAAAAGCTCTCAAGTAGTTTGCTTAAGGTAACTATACATAGCCTAAGTGGTAGGGAGAACCAATATAAAATTTGTGTATACTTTTATATTATATTTTCTTGCTAGACACTATTTTATATAGTCTTTCAATTTGCGATTTGAGTTCAGGCTCCATTCAACCCCCCCATTTATGGATCCAACTGTATCTTCAAGTACTCATTGAGATAGGAATAGCTTGAAAAAAAAAATACTGATTAAGCTAGGAATGACTTAGGAAGGAATACTCAATTGAGCCAAGAGTGAATTGTGAAAGAATACTTAGTTAAGCCAAGAGTGAATTGGGAGAGAATACTCAATGGGCTAGTTAGCAGTGACTATAATCCCAAAGACTACTACCTAGTTAGACTTAATTTGTTGGTTAAGAAATAGATGTCTTCTGTTACGGGAAACAAACTAATATAAATCACTATGCATGTTATTGTTGATTTGGGTACAAATTTAAAATCCTTTTTCTCGGCAAGCAGATCGAGTCAACTATAGTATAAATGGATGTTGTTGTATCCAAAAGGAATTAATGATTATCACAGTAGATATATCTTTAAAGATGAAGTGATGTAAAAATAAAGGTTGATTGCATATATTTTATAAATAACTAACTATAATAATACTACGATAATATACATATCGAGAGGTGAAGCTTTGACGAAACACTAAAGTAAAAGAATAACAATATAACACAAATGTTGGGATTTAAAGAGATTTGTGATTCTCCTTTGTTATTGTTATTTATAAATGCTATTTTTATTCAAACTTTTTGTTCCTTATGGCCCAACTAAGTCGATTCCTCGGACAAAATTATCTAGAGCCATAAACTATTTCAATCCATTCCTTGCATTGTTATAACTTATATTTGCATTAAGATGGAACAATTCACCATAGCCTCCACTCCACACTTTACGACCATTGAGAACTATGACTTGTTGGTTAGGATTCGATACATGAATGCACCTTCCAACTTCATTCATGCTTCAAGGGCAATCAATGATCGTTCCTCACCATTGAGCATTAAGCATACAACTAAACATAAGGAATTCAAATTTCAATATAAAAACAAGCACTCATAAACAACAATAACTTAAGAAATATCACATTGCTTTTCAATCCCAACAGGGTAAGTTTAGAAACTCATAATAAATTCTTACAGTGAATACTCATGATGAGAAGCTAAAGAACAAAAAACATGGATCCTTTGAATGTTGTTGGCCAACTTAAGCTCTTTATCTTTTCCTCTAGAGTCTTGGCTAGACTTTAGCCTCTAGGCTTTTTTCTTCTTGATTTCTCTCTATGTTTCTTAGTGACTCTTATCTCTCTTGATTTCTCTTGAGAACCCTTGATGGTTTGAAATGAAGTCCTGAAGTCCCTATTTATAGAATTTTAGAATGAAGTTATAAGGGACTCATGAGATTTGGTGTTCGCTCAACGCATACCAATCTGCTCAACAGATTGGCTTTCTTTAAGATGAAGTAATCTTTGGACTTCAAGCCCATTTTTTGGGCTTCTTGAGATTCTCATATTTAAGATCTGTTAGGAATTTGCATCAAGTTGAATCCAACGCTTTTCCTTTCTTAGCCATGAAGTAATTTTTTCTTGGTTTTTTCTTTAAGCAAAATCCCTTTCTTTCTAAGTTTTGTGTGTGATGGCTTCAAGGCTTTCCTAGGAGAATTTTGGCTTTCTTCATGGTGAAGGAGTATCTGCGCTTAGCTCTTTAAGCTCTTGATCTCTTTAATTGTTATAGCCTCAATCTACTCAATGTTTGATAGAAGAACTCAACATTTTGAGTGTTTTCTTTGAAGCTTGTTATCTACACTCAATCTGCTAAGCCTTTCTTCATTCGTTGAGCGGATTGACTCTTTTTGCTTTTCCCCAAGTTTGTTATTTTTGTCCTTTTCTACAAGATTTCTGTAAATGTTTTCTTCTCTTATTCCTCTTTGAGTGCAACTAGCTTTGGAGGTAATTTGCATGCTTTTCCACTCATTCTTATACATTTTCTATGAAAATTTCATGCCTGGTACAATATGAACTTTACTACCTTTTGACCTCTATCAATTATTATATGCACTAACCCAAAAAAGAGAGTTATTGTGAGAATATGAAGTGAAAAATACTTTCAATCATAACTTTTTATGACCCATTTTTAATTTGTTCTTATGATTTTAGATTAGACATAGAAACCATGATTTGATCACTTGAGAATTAGTGATCAAGTGACTTAGATGAGTTGCATAATCTACGTATGTATTAACCTCTCAAATAGATAAGTTGAGTTCAAAATAAGTTTTTGGAAATATCTTCATCTGACAAAGTTTGCCATTAATTGTTAAGACTATACCATCTATTTTTACATAAGGTGAAATATGTTGAAAATATTTTATGAAAATTTACTTCGTCATGTCAGTATGCTGATATAGAATTGTGCAACTCAAATTGCCTTATTTGTGATATATCAAATGCAATAATCATAATTCGATGATGTGTTTAAGTCAATGAGAAAATATGACAAGAAAAATGATTTAATAGACTAAATTAGTTGCCTCTGACATGATACATCAAATGATCAATTCTTTTTTTTTTATAAAAAAATTGAATTTCACTGATCTTCTTATACTGAAAATGAAAGATATTTCATAAAAAAAATCTATATAGCCATAAACTTTTGAAATTGGGTAAGGTAAGAAGGATAGAGATTTGAAAATTTTTGAAAATAATTTTTCAATAAAAAAAAAAATTGACTTTCATGGAGATTTTAAGAACTTTCTCCTATAATGGAATCACTATCATTTGTGTCGTTCGTACTAGTTATGAAACTCAAAACTAGAATTCTCACTTGATCGATAAGATGCTTAAAATGAAAGATTATATTACGTTTTTGTAGAAAACTGTTTTTTCCAACAAAAGCAAGCGAGGGAGGTAAAAGAAGTCTTGAGGCAGGTTATAGTCTACTGGTGTGATAAACTGAAATATCATTTAAATACCATCACGCAAATGTTATTCACAATTTTTTTTTAAACTAAACCAAATCACATTTCAACCCTCCCTTCTTATAATTTTCCTATTTTCTACAAATCCTATCTGCTTTGAATGTCTAGTGTTCTTGGGTGTATTCTAAACCTTTGTAATTCTTCACTTTTTGAACTAAACCCTGTGAACTTGAATTGTGCTTTTGTGAGTGTGTTTCTATCTGTTGAGAGTTCTTAATCACAGGGAGATTAAGAAGGTATAACCTAAAGAGGTTTGCTTATTCAGTATAACTCAGAGAGGTTTGTATAGTCGTTTGTATCTACTATGAATGGCACTACACTTTATAAAAATTTAAGGAAAGGCATACTACCTGATGCAATCCAAGAATGTGGATTGATGAGCTCATGAAGAGGAAGCAAAATCGTTGATGTCTTACGCTAGAGTATGTGGCCAAAACAAGATGGGGGATGAATTGTTTTCACAAGATTTTCGCAAAGATTGGAAGCAGAGTAAAAAAATTTGTAAAAATCAACCAATTGATTTTCTGTTCAACTGGATAAAATATCATATTTACAATTATTTAAGAAAAATCAACCAGTTAATTTATCGAAACAATTGATTGTTTATACTAGAAAACATAAAACAAATTACAAAGAAGTATATAAGAGTAGGGAAAAATAGATTTATACTGGTTCACTCTTAATCAAGAGCTACATCTAATCCTCAGCTAACAATTGAGAATTCACTATGCAATCAAAACTAGATTACAAAACACACTAATAATGTTAATCAAGAACACACAACACTTAGCCAAAATCACACCAAGAATATTGATCTTGAACCCCTTAAGAACACACAACACTTTTGATAAAAAACAAAGTTTACAAAAACCCTTTCTGAAATTTACTTACACAAAATTACAATATTCAAGGATGAAAATAGAATACACCTCGGCTTTACAAATAGTTCAAATGAATAGAAAATCTAGTTCATATATCACACACAAGCAATGATCCAAAAGCTCTTGATCTCTCTTGAAAATGTTTTTAATAAACTCTCTTTCTTCTTATTTTCAAATTATCACAAAACAGTCTCTATATAGCCTCAAAGAAATGGTTAAAAGTGTTATATTATTAATCAAAAGCAGTTAGAAATATATAAAATCAGTTTGGAATTCATATCAAAATTATGTTAAAAAATAACTAACTGATTTATTTTTCTATTAAGGATTTCACATAAAACAACTAGTTGTTTTATCGAAATAATCGAATGTTTTTGCATTACAGAGAAGATAAAAGAAAGCAAAGCTTTTTCAAAACCTTTAAAAAACACTAAGTACTAATCAACCAGTTGCTCTGACAAATCAACTGGATAAAAACTTGTTATAGTCACAAGACCTTGAACAACAAATTTTTCAATTGATTGATTTGAAAAACAATTGACTAAAATTTCACAAGTTTGGAAGCATCAAAGCACCTTGTTCAAAATTTGCACTGAGAATGAGAGGGAATTAGTGAGGTTTGAGAGTGATTTAGGTGTTATAGGAAGAAGAAAAAGGTGTGACCAACTTTCTTTGGGTTTCACTCGACCCAGAAGGCTCTCTAGCAAAGGGAAATTTTGGGAAAGAATGAGTTTCAATTATGAATACTTCATCCAGTTAATGCAAATCTGAATACATGAGGTTCATTTGAAGAGGATGAGGTAGCTTGCTCTTTAAGCTACCATAACTCTAGTCAAACAAGCTTAATTATGGCGAGGTCAGTGGCATAAGAAGGTGTCGTGTATGTCCTCTTAAGATGCTCTAGAGACCCTTGCTTGTGTGACAAGTAAGGGTTTTCTAGAGTGTCTTTGATTTATTTACAAAGTACAAGTCCTATACATGACTATTCTACTATTTACACAAACAATTTTTTTGTCTTTATTCTTGTGCATGGTAGCTTGGGTAGTCCTCCATCATTGCCTAAGAAGAGATAAGTACATACAACTATTGGTACATCATGTAAACTATATGATCTTCTTTATTTAGCAAACTGTATGATTTATTGATGATACAACTTCTATAACATAGCAAGGAGTGATTGTTTGGAAAACAATACTCGATTATTAGCTAGGAGTGACTATTGTTCAAAGAATACTCAATTAAGTCAGGAGTGAGTTGTGAAAGAATACTTGTTAAGTCAAGAGTGACTTGTGAAAGAATACTTAATGGGGTCAACTAGAAGTGGCTATGAGCCGAAAGAATACTCATTAATGCAAGTGTGACTTGTACAAGAATACTCAAGGGATTAGCTAGGTGTGGCTACGAACCCAACGAATAATCATATTTTACTTTGAAACAATAGTCTGTTTAGTGAATGTAGTCTGTTGTGACAAATGAACCAGTACAAAATTACCTAGTATATTTTTTCTCTTCCCTTATCTACTTTACATATTATTTTTTATAGTTTGTACTAACTTGCGAAATAAGCCAAGAAAATCAATGAAGTTAAACAAATATATATGTTATACTCCATTAGACGTATAATTATCATTCTGATCACTTGGGCATACCTAATTACCATTTGACTATTCATTATTAAACAATATTTTTGAAAATATTTCAAAATTAATTAAAACACAATTTTGTTGAACAAGATGCTTTGATGCCTCCAAATATGTGTAAAAGACTTAAAAAAACCTGTTGTTATGTGTGTGTGTGTGGTTTAATAGTTTTTGACTTTGTTAATTCACACCTTGTATTGATCCAAGCTCACTTGACTCTTTATCTCTTTTGAAAGAAATGTTTTCTTAAAAGCTGAGAAATTTTAGTCATTTGTTTTTCAAATCAACCAATTGAAAAAACTGCTACTCAAAGGTATTGAGGCTAAAGCAAGTTTTTCAACCTGTTGAATTGTCGAAACAACTAGTTCTTTGACACTTAGTGATTTTCAAAATGTTTTGGAAAAGCTTTTCCTTATTTTTTATTTGCTGTCAAACTGAAACAACTGGTTATTTCGATAAAACAACTGGTTGTTTTATTTGAAATCCTTAACAAAAAACTTATTTCAATCTATTGTTTTGGAAAACAATCTGTTGTTTTTATAACAAAATTCTGTTAAGAGTTTGAAACTGATTTTAAATGATTCAAACTGATTTATGATCTAACAATTTTAACCACTTGCTTAAGTCTATATAAAGGTTGTTTGATGATCTTTTCAAGAACCTAATATAGAGAGATTATCAAAAACGTTTTCAAGAGAATAAAGAGCTTTGGATCATCACTTGTGTGTGGAATAAGACTGGATTTTTGTATATTTTTGTACGACTGCTAGTGTAATTTATTTCCTTTCTTTTGAACACTGTAATTATGTGTATTTGGTGTAAGGAAGTTTCAAAAAAGGGTTTTTGAAAATTATGGTGTTGCCTAGGAGTGGTGTGTGTTCTTGAGGGGTTCAAGATCATCACTCATGGTGTGTGTTCTTGAGGGGTTCAAGATCATCACTCATGGTGTGTGTTTGTAATCTTGATTTGATTACTTAGTGAGTTCTTAGTGGTTAACTGAGGACTGGATATAGCTTTTGGTTAAGAGTGAACCAACATAAACTTTTTTGTGTGAATCTCTCAATCCCTTCTCCTATACAATGTTTTAATCACTGTTCTTTCTCTGTTGGTATAAACAACCTGTTGTTTCGAGAAAAAAATTAGTTGAATTTTTGTAAAGAACTCTAAAACTGAACTTTTATCCAGTTGAATAGAAAATCAATTGGTTGAGTTTTTAGAACTTTTCACTCTACTTACAAACTTTGCAAAAATCTTGTGAAAACAAATCACCCTCTCTTGTTTAGGCCACACATTCTAACAAATTCAACCCTCCCTTCTTATTTGGTCTTATTTTTTCACTGTTGGTATTAGGGCTCAGGCTCTAAAGGGTTAAGAACCTGACAACATCTAGTGGAAAAGATCCAACACAACAAACATGACTCATCTAATGACAACAAAGGGAGAATCCATCATAAGTCCTCCAATATTCTTAAGAGAAGACTACCCATACTAGAGAGACATGTTGGAGATGTACATCAAATGTACTCAGTATAGGTTATCATAATAAGATCAAGATTCCAAGAGAAAACTAGATGCAAGTTGAGGCAAATCAAATGCAATTAAATGACCAAACCAAGAATGTTCTAACTTATGCTCTATATAAGAATATTCGCAGACTGAAATCAACAAAGAAGATGAGACTTCTTGGAGATCATGTTTAAAGAGATCAGACATAATGAGTCAAACTTAAATTTTGACATTGACTCAGACAAAGAGATAACTAATATATATATATATATGTGTGTGTGTGTGTGTGTCTAATGGCCGACATGGATTAAGAAGAAAATTCTAAGTCTATATCCAACCTCACTTCAAACTTCGATTCCTATGATTTGGTGATGAAGATGCAAGTGATCTCACCTATGAGGAACGTCTAAATAGTCGGAACTCAATATCTAGAAAATATTTAAAACTAAAGCATAATTTAAAAGTTTTAATTTTAGAAAACAACATGACTAAGTAAGATACAATTGCATCAGATAAAACAGTATGTACTTTAGAGCAGCCAGTATAATTAGATGTAGTAAAACTTAAGAACTTGAATGAAAATATATCTCGTTGTAAGCATAACCTTAAAGTATTTTTGAAAATTATAAAATTGTAAATATACTATCTTCTATATGCAAACATGCATATGAGATAAATCAAGTTTAGGGTCTGATTGAAAAGTAGGAGAAAATACAATTTAGGTATGAGTGTTGATCCGGTCGGTCATCGGTAGTTGATAACGTCAGCAGAAGATAATCACGTAGGCCACTCGTAGGGTGACACGTGGACCGGGTGACAGAGAGATCAGGGAGCAGATCACCTAGAATGGTGATCGGAGGTCATCCAAAGAGCTGATCGGTGGTCAGTAGCCAAGTGGTCACCGACAGATCAGTCGGCAGAGAAGTCAGGGGACAGATCACCCAAAACGGTGATCGATGGTCAGTAACCAAGCGGTCACCGACAGATCAGTTCCCAGATGAACACCTGGGGGCAGAACGCGAGAAGCAATAGGGCATCGATCAGTCATCGAGTGCATGGTCATCGGGGTTTCATGTTACACGCAGTTAAGCTGGGACTGAGGTTCCCAGCGAGAGCGTTACGCACGGACCTCGCATGAACATATCTCAGAGAATCGTGCA
>Ga0123341_1001581_pt1 | contig 17465 bp, 12 predicted proteins | sample Turbeapinknodule_FD_89959 | JGI IMG/M metagenome (GOLD analysis project Ga0123341, IMG submission 89959) | Root nodule microbial communities of legume samples collected from Mexico - Turtle bean Mexico pink nodule | ecosystem: Host-associated > Plants > Roots > Nodule | place: Mexico: Nepantla...
ATTCGCGCACCATGGTTGGCAAACAGACGCGCAGTCTCTTCGCCGATGCCGCTTGCTCCTCCGGTGATAATGATAACTTTTCCGGCCAACTTTTGGGCAGTGTTGTCCATTGAGTGAGCTGAGTTAGCCATTTCTTTATTGTTTCCTCTGTAAAAGCCTGATCTCATATGCTCATATATATATATAGATGTATGTATATATATAGTGAGTTCTCGGAGACGATCACACTTATTATTTCCTCTTTGGGGTAAGCCACTCACTCTCATCATTTTCTTTCTTTTATGTTAGATTTGACTTAAAGGGAAAGTAGAAATGAAAAGAAAAAACAAATTAAAATTAAAAAGAGATTATTTGAATTAAAAGAATAGGAATTAAGTGAAACGTTTATAATTTATGTAATATAATAAATTTTTAAAAGATAATTCATGAAATAATTTTTTAGAGATAATTTGATGTAAATATAATTTTTAAATATAAATTAAATTTAGTATAAATTTTAAATTAAAATAAAAATTATTATCCAATCAAAAGTTACTTTTTTTTTTATAAAAGATTCATTTAATAGAACTAAAATTGTTTTTTTTTAATAGAACTAAAATTGTTTTTTTAATAATTTTCTAAAATATTTATGTTTTATATAACTTTGTCTTTCAAATAAATTACAACTAAAAATACATCGTCCAAAAGGAGATAAGTACATCCAACTATTGAAATATTTGTAAAGAAAAAAGGAACAATTAATGTTGCATGAAATGCACCTAATGAATTCTTCACATTCAAACTCATTAAATAGAAGAACGGCATTCAAGTGAGTTGAAATTACTCAACATCAAAAAAATAGATTTGCAGCAACTATATTCTTCAATTCCTATTAAAAGTCATCCATCAAGAAGAAAAAAGAGATCATGTTGCACAACAAAAAAATGTTGCTCGGATTTCTATGCCACAAAATGTTTCATAGAGAACATTGTTTGTGTTCATTTCGAAAATTAGAAGATAATGCATAAATCTTACATTCATAAAAGACGTTATTTCTCTTTAAGCAACCATGTGATTTGTTCACACTATTCAGACAAATTATTTATCTTAGTCAGGAGTGGTTGTTTGGCAAAGGATACTTGGTTATTAGTCAGGAGTAGCTCTGTTAAAAAAAACTCTTAAACATTTTAGCCAAGAATGACTATGTTCTAAAAGAATATTCAGTTTTAGTTAGAAGTGGTTGCATTCCAAAGAATATTCAAGGAGTTAGCAAAGAGTAACTACGAGTTCAAAGAATACTAAAGGGGTTAGTTAGGAGCGACTATGAGCCTAAAGAATACTCAACGAGTTAGTGAGGAGTGGTTATGAGCCCAAATATTCAAGGGTTAGCTAGGAGTGACTATGATCCAAAACTATACTCATTTGTAACTTCACAACATTAGTTTGCTTAGTGAAATTCAAATTGTTGATTGGGAACTAATGTTTTATGCTTTATCAGATGAACTAATTTAAAAATATTTTATGTATCTCTCTTTCTCCCTATCTTCTTTACATTGCATATTATTATTATCTGCACCCACTTATAAAGTTGTATTTGTTGCATTTCATTAGACACAATATAGGTTAAAAGGCCATTAATAGATCACTTGCAATACAAAAATATCTTCTAAATAATCATCATCAGATGATATTTATGAAAAATTTTAAAAAGTTATTAAAATATAATTCAATAATATCTTCTTTTGTTTTTCTATTTTTTACCTTAACCTCTAAAGGGTGGAGCGTCTGAGAGCGCTTAGAGGAAAATATCCAACATGGTGGTGGTGAGTGAGTGGAACACCTATGCCTTGGCCAAGATGCATGTAGATGACAAAGTGCAGGAAGCTCTTAGAAAACTTTAAAGTTTGTGTAGAAAGAAGCACAAGCTTGAGCTTTTCAATCAACCTAACCAACTTCACACACATACCTACCACCTCCTAGCTAGATGTACTCCAAGTTATTATCTGAAGCCAACCATAACCTCAATCTTACCCACATACGAAAGTGGGTCATTCATGAGCACAAGAGGACAACACCCCTTCTCAAATTCAAAGCATCCAAGAAACATAAGCCTTCACCAACCAAGCCAACTTCAGATGAAGAGGATATGATGGTGATTGATGCTATCAGAGAAGGAAGTTGTCAAAGCTTAGTTTGAGATAAATGCTAAGAAGATGCAACTCGAAGTTGCAATATGGATAAGTCTGGAGGATTCTAATTTCCAACAACGCATGCCAGATGTAGTTGATCAAACGTTGGAGATCAGCATGTTAGAAGAAACAGCTCCCGCAAACAAAGAAAAAGTTACGTATAAAATTTACTCTCGGATAAAGTCTATAACTATTGTTCTAGGTCCTCAACTGCTTGAGAGTAGAACATTGTTTCTCTTTGAGTTTGTTGAACTCGTGCATTGGAAGTAGGAACAGATGAAATAGTCGATTCCAATGCCCTTAGGAAAGGTCTTTCAAACCATTATCTTCAATACCCTTCACCAAATCAAATTCCTTCCAAATCCTCCATCCTCACCTCTGCCATTGATCATGTTTGATCAACATATCTTAGATAACCTTTTCCCCATTGGACCATCCTTAAACACAACCTTTACTTCATTCGCTCCACCATCATCTGATCAACCTCTGATCACCCATAAAGAAATATTCTTAACCTAATCAAGATTTATGAGGGGATGGACAAAGACAAAAGTCAAGGTGTTCTTATAGGGGTTCTTGATACAAACCATCTCGACAAACAGATGACTAAGGACACAACAGACACTTCACGATTAAGTCAGCCATCTCAGCATCCAAGACAATGTCCCGTCAAACTTTACAAGGACCTCAGTAAAAGAAGAACTGGACATAAGCCAAAACATCAGATGTTCTTTCTTCTGATCTTTTTAAAAGACCAGTTTATATAAATAAATTGAGCTCACTTTAAGGGTTCAAATAGAAGAATAAGCTAGAGTTGGGTGTGCTTAGTAAATTGGGTTTGTGCCAAGCCCACCTTTCATGACATGTGCACCTAGGTTTAAGGTTTCTTTGACCTACCTTCTAGAAGATTTCTCAAAAATGACACCCCTACCCCTTTCACTCTTGCTCCTCAAGTCACTCTCTCCTATATAAAAGGGTGTCTTACCTCATGTATTTTTTACAATTGGAATTGAATAGAAAAGAAACTTTGTTTGAGTGATTAGTGAACTTTGTCTCCTAAAGTTCTTGGGTCTTATCTTGAGTGTAGTACACCTCAAGTGGCGGCTCCTCATCACTCATCTTGGAACAATCCACCATTCCAAGTGGCGTGATTCTTTGCTCCATTTTCCATAAGCTTTCTTCATTTCTTCATCTTTTTTCTTTCTTATTTGCGCCTTTTCCATTCCTTTTTATGTCCTTGGGTTCTTCCATCTTGTTTCTTTCCATTATATGTTTTTATTTTTGCACCTCATCATCATCAACACCATATAATTATGTTTTTCTCTTTGTCCTCTAGAAGTGAACCTTCACATATACTTAACCACTTGGTTAAGTCCGTGTCCAGTGGGAATCTTCTTTGGGTTTCTCACTATAATTGCTAATTTAAAAAATCCTAAACAAAGTGCAATCCATAAAATGTGCAATCCTAAAATCAACTCACATCAGTTCTTGAATGGTTTAGTTGGTTCTTTATGAGTTTCTTAGAGAGAAAATCAAACAAGGCTTCACAAAAGTTATATAGGTAGAAGTTATTAGTTCAAACTTTGGGTTTTAGGTTGTTTATGACTCAGGGTTGATTTGGTTATGTCTTAGGAGATTAACAATGGATTAGCAAAAAATAGGGAACCTTTCTTGGGTGGTTCTTGAAGGAAGGTGAAATAATACTATGCTGGAAAATATGGGCACTTTTTTGGTATGTTTCTTGGTGGATTTCTGGTGTTGTTGTGAATAAGTGAGTTGGCCGAATATTTTGGGTGGTTCTTGGTAGATTTTGAGAGGTGGAAAGAGAAGAAGTGATGAAAGTTTAATGAGAGCACAAAATATATGCAAGAAATGGAATGACAATTCAAATTAAGGAAGACCGAAACTGAAAGAAGAAATGGAAACGATAATGAGGGGTTTATGAGTGAAAACCTTAGGAAAATTCCCACTGGACATTAACTTAACCAAGTGGTTAAGTAGATGTGAAAGTGCATTTCTCAAAGGCAAAAGGAAAAGATATTGATAAGATGAATATGATGCCAAGAATAGGTGAGGAATTAGGCATGGAAAGGAAGAATAAAAGGCAACCGAATACACATAAGAACACGAATCAAGAACATATTTATGAATAAAGTGGAATGACAAATGGAATGGAAAGATGAAGGAGTAAGAAAGCTTATGAGAATGGCGTTGAGAAAGTGAGCACGCCACTTGGATGATGAATTTACTCCAAGATAAGTGTTGGAAGCCGCCACTTGAGATCTCTCAAAAACTCACAAGATAAGACTAAAGACTAAGAGGAACAAGTCTCACTAGCATCACACACAAATTTGTGCTGAGTAACTTTTCTTCTATTCAATTCAACTTCTCAAAACAATGAGGGAGGCCTCCTATTTATAAGAGGAGGAGCCTTGGAGAACAATGAGAAGGGTATGATGGGAAAAGGGCATATATGGTGCGGCCAGGGTATTGCCCTTGGTCAATGTCGCACCATTACTCACATTCTAGAAGGTAGGTTAAGCTTCCCGCCCTAAAGGACTTCTCATAGGCCCAATTTGATAACTACACTTCCTATTTATGCTATATGGACCTGCCCTAACTTATTCTACTATTTGGACCCCTCAAGTGAGCCCAAGTTATTTACAACATATTTTAATCTTTAAGAAGACCAGCAGGAAGAACAGTAGATGCTCTGGTCTTTGTCCATTTCTCCCTTTGGTGAGGTCTTCACTTGCATGTTGAGATGACTTCTCATAGTGTGGATGGTCATTTGTATCCTTGGTCATCTTCATGTAGGCTTGGTTTGTATCACAAGTTCTCTAGTTACACTTCTTAATTCTTCATGAAGACAATAAAAGGAAAAACCACTTAGGACAAGTCAACTAAGGTATAAACACTTTCACTCAAACATACAAATGCTATTCAAAAGCTTCTATTGTGTATGACTTCCTATTTGTAAGGTGTTAACCATAAGCATCCAAGGTCTAATTTACAAATTTGGGACTTGAATTCGCATCTAAGGTGTTAACACACCTCCTAATTCTTAAAACAATTGTAAGAATTATTAACCTATGACTCTATCCAAACTATTATTTTCTAATGTGATGTTTTCTTCTATATACTTTACATTTTTGTATTATTTGATTTGTATTTTTAATTTATTTTCTCTAAGTTTTTCTTTAATTGAAGACTATTGGTTCTCATCACATTCTCCTCCCTAAACCAATGAGATGTCTTTTCTATTGAGAATTTCATTCTTACTCATATGTAGATACCTAATTATAATATGAATTTTAAATTCTCATAAATAGGTTGGACACATGTATTTAATTAGTTATCTTTAGTAACTATTTCATTAATAGTCTTAATTATACTTTAATGACTTTAACAAAACATTTGAATATATTTTTGCAAGTCCCTTTCATTTATGTTATCCATTCTTAGTACATATAAGTATGTACTAAGAATATGATGTTTAAGATTTTCTTATGTGTATAAGTATGGGAACATTAATTAGACTTTGAAAATTCAATATACGTCCAATCAAGATATGATAAAATAGATTGGATACAAATTTGTATCCATTTTAACTAAATAAAAAAGAAATGGATATTTTTTATCTAATTTAAATTATATTAAATTTAATTTGTATAATTTTTTCAAATTTGATTAAAATTTATATTTGAATTGTTCTGATTTGGGTTTAACTTGGTTAAACTCATATTAACATGGGTTCGCCCTTGCCAGACTAAGTCCAGCGGCTCAGTTTGACTGGAACATAACTCGATCTATCCTGACTTAAGCTCAACTAAGCCTAACTTGATATAAGCATGGTCTAACCCATGGTAACCTAGGTTACGCCCAACCACGCCTAATATGAGCTCGAGCAAACCTAACATGGGTTTGAACTAACTCAATCTAAGCAAGTTCTAACCCCAACCTAACCTAGTCTAACATGGGCCATTCCTAACCTATCCTTCATAGGCCTAGTTCGACGTGACTTGACTTAGGCTTGATTCAACCCAACCCGACCTTTTTAACCAAGACTTGACAATCCTACTTGATTCAACCCTAACCATACTCAATCAAACCTAAACCCCTACTAACTCGACTTGACATGAACCTAGGTTGACTCTACTTTACCTAGGTGAATTCAGCCAATGTGGACTCGAACCAACTCAACTTGACCTAGGTCTAGCCCGATGTTGACCCAAGCTAACTCGATTCGAACCAAGCCTTGTTAACATGGCCTTGGCCTAATTCAGATTGAGGTGGGTCTACCCCACTTGACTTTATGTGAACTAGATTAACTTGGCTCAACTTAGGCCTAGACCGACTCAGTTCAACATGGACTTAGGCTGACTTAGTCTGACCATGGCTCGATTCAACTTAACCTGATCTGGATTCGTGCTAACTCAACTCAATCTAAGTCTTGACCAACTCAACTCGACTTGGACTTTACCCTTTTCAACCTGATCTAGGCCTTAGTGGCTTGGCCCAACTTTGTTATCAGCTTGATTCAACCAGACGTGGGCCTATCATGAGTCAACCTGACATTAACCCGCCTGACTTCGCCTAACGTGAACTCGGGTTGACTTGGCCCGAACTTGGCCTTAGATCCAACCTAAAGTGGGCCATGTGGATTCGACCTTAAGTGGAACCTAGATTATTGAACTTGACCTAGGCTTGAGCTTACTCGACTGACATGGACCTGATTAGACTCGACCCAATTTTGACTTGGCTCAAGTTGACCCAACCTGTCTCAGCTCAACTTGAGTCGCATCGACTTGGTCAAATTTGGACTAGCCTTAATGTGGGCCAACCCAACTTGGCTTGAGTTGGACCCAATCTGACTCACCCAACCTAGTTCTGAATCGACCTAACCTAACTTAGGCCCAACTCCGACCAATGTCACATGATTCTAACCGGTTTAACTTTACTTAGGTCCAACATGGTCAAAACTACCAAAGTTTGGTCTAACCCAACTTGATTTGTGTCCAACTTAACTTAAGACTAAACTCTCAGTGAGTCTAGCCTAACTATGGTATGACTTGTCCAACTTGTCTTAGGTCTAATCTAGCTTAACCTTGTATGAGCTTAACCCTAACCCGACCCAATTCTACCTTACATAGGTTTGATCTAACATAACCTTTATTTTGAATTTTCAAAGTATAAAAAACTATCCAATACAAATCTAATTAAATAGATTAAACTTAATATCCAAAAAATATAAATTTAAATTTGAGATAAATTCATTAGTTAGGTCTGGATTTTTGCTGCTATGATAATTTATTATTAGATCGGATCTTTGTTAGTTAAAGTATAGTAGACACGTTCTTTCTTGATCTAAAGAAGAGAAGATGAATAGACTAGAGGGTTTTGCGATCTAATGCGTCGAGTGTTACCCAATGTAACCCAAATTAACCAATTATTATATTTTAACTTTTAAACACCTGGGACAAATATTTTGTAGAATTAAGTAGAATCCCACCCAAGATGTCTTTTGCCAAGCATATCTCTTTGCCAGAGAGAAATTGTGCCAATATTTAACTATTAATCATTAAGATCATAAAAAATGCCTAATATCTGTCCCAGTTGCAGAAACATGATGATGATTTCTGAAGCAATAAATTAATTAGGTCCTCCTCAAATTCATTTCTAAGCAAAAAAACATTAACAAGTACTTCACTAAATAAGGTTGATTAACCCTTCTGTTTTGTAATCAACAGATTCAAGTTGATTAACCACAATCATTTCAATGTAGGTCTTTCCAAAGAACCAAAACCATTGCAATGTTAAACTACTAAGGTTGCACATTTGTCATTTACTACAACAAATTTACAGAGCCACGGAATGGGGCCAGGAACAGAACGCAAAGGTTGTTAGCATAGCTTCTTGAAGTTGGTTGAGTCACTTATCAGTGATCTGAGTGTGACTCATAAAAGTCACTTGGGCAAGGAGACATAACCTCTTGTTCTAGTATCTGTAACACTTGGTTCATTGTTGGACGTTCATCAGCATTTGCATCAGTGCAACTTGCTGCCATTTCAAGAATTACTTCCACAGATTCTGAATCTGCATCACTGCATCTTTTGTCTACTACCTCCTCCAATCTATTTTCTTTCAGGAACGCGTTCATCTGCAAACAATTACCCTCGGTTATGAGTTTTTTGACACGAGAGAACAAAGAGTTTGAGCATTGAATGGGTTAGGCCTTACCCAACCAACAACATTTACACCTCTGCTTGCAAATGTAGGATCTGTAGGTCTCTTTCCAGTTACAAGTTCTAGCAATAGAACTCCAAAACTATACACATCTGACTTCTCAGTGGCTCTTCCACTTTGTAGATACTCTAATGTTGGCACAAGTAAAAAATCATGACCCATATAAGTGATTTCTCATTAGATTAGCGACTACAATAGAAATACACTGACAATGCTTAGAGTAGTACGAAAAAGGACATAAAAACGTTACATTTATAGTCTACATCCAAGCATAAACACTCTTTTAGAAAATTTCAGTGGCCTAATCTAGATGACACTCTGCTGGTTTGTGGGACTAAATACATACCTGGTGCCAGATAACCAAAGGTGCCAGCAACCACTGTTGTAACATGAGCATCTTCATCAACCAAAAGCTTTGCAAGACCAAAATAAGAGACACGAGGGTCCATGTTCTCATCAAGAAGGATGTTGCTGGATTTTATGTCGCGGTGCACAATTTTCGGGGAGCAGTCGTGATGCAAGTAAGCCAAGCCCCGGGCAGAACCAAGCGCTATCTTAAGGCGAGTACTCCAATTCAGTGATTGTTCAGTGTTTTCTAAATCAGAAAGGATTTATCAAAACGATAGCAAATGCAGAATTGAGGGCATGTCATCATGAGATGCAACCATAATAAACCAAATAAAATTTCCATTTCTATCAGTGCCAGAGGACCCTCCAAGAGAACAGTTATAAACAGTTCAGGGTAAGGAAAAAAGATAGATGGTTTCATACAAAATGGACCATACCATGCAAGAGATCATCTAAGCTTCCCATGGCCAAATAATCATAGATTAGAAGCTTAGTAGAAGGAAGTCTGCAGTAACCACGCAGGTTAACTAGATTTATGTGCTTGATGCTGCCCAATATCTCTAGTTCCCTCTCAAAGCCCTGATCAGAACCTTCCCGGCTTCTATCAATCCTCTTAACAGCAAATGTACCACAATCATTCATCACCATTCGGTATACGGTACCAAATCCTCCAGACCCTACCACATCATCTTCATCGAGAGACTCCAACTTCTCTATGATCTCAAATGATGTGTATGGCAGATCACCATGGAAGGTGATAAGTTTGGCACCTGCTACAATAACATGTGAGCCTTTACAAAGAAGACAAAGACAAAAGAAAAATTACTTTTTCTGTGCTGATAGGAGAGTGCTATTTCAAAATACCATCATCCTTCCTACTTGATTCTGGGTTGAGTTGATCCTTAACTTCTATGTATCTTCTAGCAGCTCTTTCCTTCTTTGATAGCAAGCAAATCCATAGTGACGAAAGAGTTATAACAAGTACAAGCCCCATTATTGTTATTGCACCAACTAACAGCCACTTGACATAATGTGAAGATCTTCTGGCAGGAACTGCATCATACAAAATCAAAGTATGATTGCTCAATTGGTAAATTTGGTTATAAGAGAACTACTAAGTCAAATGGTATTTAAAAATAGATTTTTTTTTTACTTTTATACAACATTTCCCTCCTTATTAAAGGAACACAATATTTAATGTTTTTGAATTTTCAAGATATTAATACATTGGTTTTTTTTATTTAGCATTACCCTTATTTAAAATTAAGAGAATTAATATGTTTATATTGTAGGAAGGTATAGCATTATTGCTAAAAGTATAAAGCATTGGATTTGACTTGCCTGCAGCTTCATCACTTTCTGCATGTGGTAGCACCACTGGGAACCCAAGTGATGTCCGACAAGGTTTCTGAACTTGCTGCCCACAAAGATCTAAGTTTCCAATAAACCTATTCATATGCAATGAATTTATAAACAGAAGCATAAACAGAGAAAAATTGGAACCAACCTTCCCCCACTTGGTACAAGAACTAAAAGGATTAACAACATAACAAGAACTGATTAAAAAGAAAGTTAAACTCTCAGTTGCTTTTTAAATGTCGGTTCTTAAGCAAAATGTGTCAGCCAAGACACAACATTATGGGCAAGTACGCTTACGCATTGTTCCCGAAGGTGCTTAGTACTCCAACGTCAGGGATTTCACCGGAAAAGAAATTAGTTGACAAGTTCCTAAGACAAGCACATAAATTAGCATATACTGAATCCCAAAGCTATGATAGAGTTATGGTTGAATGAACTTACAGAAGTCGCAATTGTGTAAGACGGCCAATAGAAGATGGTATAGCACCCTTTAATGAGTTACTTGATAAATCCCTGAATTTAAGGTTTCTATTAAATTCTTTAAAATGAAAATTGAAAAATAAAATGTGAAGAGCCCAATCAAAAGTTCCCAACGGAAGATAAACACCATTGAGCAAAACTTCTTGGGAGAGGGACTTACAATACATGTAAATAAGAAAGATTTCCAATATCTGATGGGATGCCTCCTTGTAAATAATTAGCTCTCAAGTACCTATAGATGGAATCAGATGAAGCATGTCCAAACATTACAATAAAAGCATGATTATCCACACACAAATTTCTAACAAAACTATACTAATTTTCACTTACAGTGCTCTAAGCTCTGTACAATTGCCAATTTCGTTAGGAATAACTCCATGTAAACCATTCTGATGAAGGGCCCTGATTCATTTCAAACACAACTCGAAGATGTTACATCTCTCTACTTAGAGAAGTTAATGAATTGGGGAGAAACATGTTAGTTGTACTACTTACAGTCTATGCAGTCTACTGAGTTTGCCAATGCTGGGAGATATAATACCCCCCAGTTGCATATAAGGTAGATTTCTGAAGCACAAGAGTGACAACAAAGACAAAAGTGTCAACTTCTCATACTCAGTTCAGGAGAGAAAAGAAGAAAGTTAAGTGCCCTTCAGTTTCAGGAAATAATCATTGATGAAGAAAATTCTCTTTTATTTCTCAAACCATTATATATGAGGAAATGAAGAGTGTATGCTGCTTACATACATTGAGCGAACTCGTTGTTCCCCGGGATGACAAGTGATACCAGTCCATGTACAGTGAGACTCATCAGACTTTCTCCAGTTGCTCAGAAAATTCCTTGTGTCATTCAAAGTGCTTTTGATCTCCAGCAATGTATGTCCTAATAGATGAATAAAAAAAAAAAAGTTCGAAACTTTAAACCGGTATTATTTAGTCCCATCTTTGAGATGTGGTGAAAGCTGAAAACTTCCCAAAAGAAGCAAATCATTCATCCCAAACAACAAAAATGAAAACACACTATAATCGATGCCTAGTTTATTTTGTGACTCAATGACAAACAAAGACAATATATAAAAGGAAAGTGAGGAAAACCCCAAATAGAAAAGGATTAAACTTTAACCCAGAAGCGATTCAAATATGGTTCTCACCATCTTGCGGGAGTGCAAGAGAAGAAGGGTATAAAACAATGGTGGAAAAAAACAACAGCATCAACACTGCACGACCCATTTCCATTCCAGCCTTCAAAATGCACTCTTTTTCTCACAAGTTATTTGGGTGGGAGTGGAATCACTCACTAGCTACCCTCACTGTGGGAAAGTGTCAACAGTGATGATGATTCCAGTTGGTGGAGTTGTGATGAAAATATGGACCTCAATGGGTCAGCATGATTAAACTTTAAACTAGCAAAGCTAATAATTTGAACTTTAGAAGCATGTAGAGCGAGAAAGCATAGGAATGCTTCTTTTTCACTCCAATGAATAAAAAATAATAATACTTAATATGATATTTACGTGCAAAGAGTGAAGCGAAAATGCAGTGTTTGAAAGGTGGCATAAAAAGTGATGCAGAGTGAAGTAGCCGTTCCACACTGCAAATTCAAACATTAAATTTGAAGGTTACATGATATTAGCGCGTAAGGGGTGAAGAAGAGTACTCGCCAGTGATTGTGAATAGGTGTCACACGTGTGAGGTAAAGGTGGAGAGTATTGGAAGTATGATGATGAGCGCGTGGTTTTGTTCGGTTCGAATTTTAAGAATAGCTCCGTATTATCGGGAAATCGGCGTACAATGTTCGAAAAACGTAGAACATTTTACGGGGTGCTTAAGGTAATGACAGCCTCAGACATGGAGCATCGTTATGCTGATATCACGCCATGAGATGTGACTGTGACCTCTCATTATGTGAGTTTTTCAAAATATGAATATCGTTTTGAACCGTTTCGGTAAAATTTAATTTGAAACAAGTTAATTTGATGTAAAATAATATCTTTTTTAATCCGGATTAGTATTGTTTAGTGGGATGGATTTGAGAAAGTTTTTATTTTATCATCAAACAAAATACAAGTATGAAAATACGAGAAAAGGGGAGAAGGGGAAAAATAAGGAATAAGAGTGTAAATATTAATTTAAAGAATTTTTTTTAACATAAAAGTAATAATTTTTTAATTCAGATAAATATTGTTTATTCGGATGGATTTGAGAAAAATTTTGTTGTTTGGATCTATTTATAAGCAACGTAATAGGGGTATCACTAGATGAAGAAAGGGAGAAAGAATATTTATAATGAAAAAATGGTACAAAATTCAGTCAAATTGGAGTGATAAGAAAAAATTATCTTTCATTTTATATGCATATAAATATTCTTATACAAGTGAAAATGAATCATTCATAGAAGTAGAAGAAAATTGAAAATAATCAATTAGCTATTTATATAATCGATTATGTGTTAAAGTGAACATAATTAATTATACTTGAAACAAAATTGATTATGTAATTTATTTTAAAACATAATCAATTATACAAGCAGTTAATTGATTATGTTTGTAATGAATTATATAAGTCTTATTCTTAACTATATTGAAAAATTCAAAGTATAGGTAAAACGATACCAGATTTAATGTGGTTCGATCGCCAACTGCAATCTGCATCCACACGGGCAACTATTAGGTTTTCATTTTGTTACACACCAATTACAAGTACAATGATCTCTTTAAATAGAGATAAATAAAGATAATAAAGGAACACATTGATTAAGTTCACTCACTAAAACATAGTGTTTACTCCGCCCAACCTAATTGGTCCTAACTTTATACCCAACAATATGGAGAAGTGAAGAACCTCGATGATATAGATACAGAAGCTTGGAGTTTCATAATCTTCACCTAAATAGTGCAAATAGTCTCCATCCCCTATTTCCTTTAGTGATTTGTTTCTCCATCCCTTAACCTATGCTTTTAGGGTTCCTCTTAGCTTTCTCTAATCTTTGATTTCCTTTTTATTTTTCTACTTAATAAAGTTTAAGATGTCTATATAGCAGTATTCTATAAAAATATGCGCATTCTATTATTTTTATTGTTTAAAATGTTACACCCACTTATAAAGGGTTTTATCCATAACTACTTTTTTCATTGTCACTTTTTGTTCACCAACGAAAAATTAAAAAATTATGTATTCACAAAAATGTTTGAAAGGTTTTGGATCTATTTTAAACTCTTAAAATTGTTGTTGATTTCGGTTGGAATATAAGCAAGTGTATTTATAAAAAGTATTATGATATCTAAGTTAATGTTCAATACGAAGCAATTGAGTGTAATAAATATTGTTTAATAAATATTGTTTAATAAATATTGTTTAATAAATATTGTTTAATACATATATTTATTCTAATTGGTGTTTTTATTAATAAAGTCGTGGTGAATCTTTAAATTAAAGTAGGTTTTTTTTTTTTTATCTTTCAAATTTTTAGTGAAGTTCCGTATAATCTTAAAATCTTAATATTATCTGCGTAACTTTTAAACTTTAACACGATTGCACTATAGTCTCAAATTTGCATGTTAAAGTCCAAAAAAATAAATGAAAGTGGATTAAACATTGACTAGGCTTCCCTTTACAAATGTATCTTCACTTTGGTCTTTCCTTGCAATAAATTTGAGAGGTTGCTTTCTTATCACCAATTGATTGCGACTCATTACCTATTTACTATGTCATTTGCCAAACTCCTTTCCTTATAGTAGCAAATTTCATCATTTTTATCATATTTAAATATATTAAATTTGAATCAATCTCATTTTAAATTATTTTTTAATATTTTATTTGAATAAATTGATTCAAATTTACTAAATTATAATTTTTTTATTTTAATAAAATATTTTAATTATTTACTATCAAATATAAAAAAAGTATTTATATATCAAATAGTTAATACTTCAAAAATATCAATATTGATTATTTTTTATGTCACTTTTCGGTCATAGTTCATCATTTCTTTAACTATAATACTAACAAAAAAAAATTATCAATTGATGTTAACAAGATTATTTTTAGTTGACGTCCACCATAATTATTTAGGCTGATATTAATTAGGGTTATTTTTATGATGCTGATTATAGGAATTTTTATGTTGACTTATCATTCAACATGCTGACAAATTTTCTCAATTAACATTGATAAAAAATAATTCTACTTAGTCTTGGTTGAAAGTTTTTCCAATCAACATTAGAAAAAAATTATAACCAAAAAACTTTGAGAAAAAAAAAACTGCAGATGCGGATGAAAAAAAATATTTGCAAACATCAAGTAAACAAAACTCAATAAATATCAAATGTAAACAATCTAGCTCATGACTAAAAGCAATCATGACTAGAATCAACTAAAAGTAAAACCTAACTAACTAAGAAAAAAATTATGTTTAATATCAATAAAAAATTGTTAATGTTAATTAAGAAAATCATAACTAACGTCAAATTGAAATGACATTGTCCTACACTAACAACAACAAAATTATGATTCATTTCTGTCTAAAAACCAACACAATTAAAAAAAATGTTTAATTGACAATATCCTACAATGATGTCAAAGTTTAGGTTAAGTTATTCTGATCGCGGTTGAGTCAAAAATAAAAGTCAACCTAATAAGAAAGTTTTAAGAGAGAAAACATACATGTAAGAGTGGAGAGAGCATAAGAAAAACTCAAATTTTTACATTGAATTATCCTCTAGAAATTACTCCTTTTCAAATACAAACATTATAACACTCTCTCTGAATATGAAATTTCACAATTTAAAAGACACTTGAATATATTGAATTTGAATTGATCTCATTTTAATTTTATTTTTCAAATACTTTATTTAGATAAGGTAATTCAAGTTTATTAAATTTTTATTTTTATTTTGATAAAGTATTTCAATAATCATCAAATACAAAACATTATTCAAAAATAAAAAATTGTTAATAATTTAAAATTATTAGTAATGATAATCTCTTTTATATGATTTTCGTTGAGGTGGTCTTACAAAAGCAGAGTACACGTGAGTTGGAATGATCTAGACTTCACTTTTTGTGTCTTTAAAAGGATCGTAGTAGAACTATCGTAGATGGTTCACCAATCATATTTTAATATATATCGTGCGATTTTTTTATCTCTATTTGGATATATTGGTTGTTAAAGTTACACCCTCTAATGCCATTTGGTAGCACTTTTCAAAAAAAGCCAACTTTTTAGGTACCAATAGATTTTTCCAAAAAACCTTTTTATTTAAAAAAAATGCTTTCTCAATAAAAAAAATGAAATAATTTTTTAATAAGAGAAAAATCTCATAAAATAATTTTTTACATACGAACAGTGTGTAAGTAATTTAAAAATATTCTTATAAACGTTAATTTGATCAAATATTGTGGGTCGGGTTCCCTTTTAGTACGCCAACAACGTTTTCTGTATAAGATACTTTTATATGCCTTTTTTTCAAGAAAGGGGTTTTGATATTATTTATTTGGAAAGTGATCCCATTTCCAACTCATTACTCTGTTTTATAATGAAGATTAGGAAGCATCAATTAGGTTTCTTTATCGATAAAGGACACACTTTTTGCTGGGAATTGTTTTAAAGTCAATGAGTACGTATAAAGTTATATCGGAGCAAATATCATAGTCATAGATTTTTATTAAAATAAGGAAAAAGATTAATGTTGTTTATCTAATCTGGCCACAGAATTCGAACTCCTTAGTCATTGCTACTTTTTCTTTTCCACTTTCCTTCTTCCTTTACGCAAGAAAAAGTAAAATGAAATAAAATTGAGCTATTAATAAAATATTAGATTCACTAATATTATATGTCCAAGCTTTGGCAATTATCTAGTTTTTCAATATCAACTTGTTGAAGATGCACATAACCAGCAAGCAAGTTTTTGGTTTCATTCTTTATAATGTTTGGCAAATTCTTGTAGTAACTCCAATGCATTCACCATGCACCTCTATATATTTTTTTAATTTTAACAATATTTATAATAGAGAATATGGTATTTTTTTTCTTCATTTTCAAGTAAGAGTGGTTGTTTGTGATAGTGGATAAATGTTGGTGGTTAAAGTAAATTTTGTAATGTTTTTAGTGATGATGGTTGTATTTTTGTTTGCTTTTTTTTAAAAGTCACAAAACAAAAACAAGTATGTGCAAAAATGGAGTACAAAATCAGATTTTTTTTAAAATGTCAAATGCAATGAATATTCTTGTCAACTCTTACCCATGGTCAAATGATGAAACTACTCTATAAAACATTGTGGCTGGAGAAAAATAAAAGTGTTGCAGTTGGGAGGGAGATATAAGGGTGTATATGAGGTTATTTAAAAATGTGAGATTATACACTACAAGAAAATTATTAAATAGAAATTAATTTTAGAAACCAAAATAATTAGTTACTATTTGATTAAATTAGAAACCATGGTATAAACTTAAAAGAAGTTATTGGTATCTAAAGTAGTTTCTATTATTAATAAAAATTTATAAAATGGTTTCTAAATTAGTATATAACCATTAACTACCAAAATTTTAGCTACTTACTGTTGGATATTTGGCAAAGTCTGAAGAATAAGTCAAGCTAGTTTTTAGGAGTTAAATAAATCTGTTGCAGATATTTTATATTTTAATAGTAGTGCCTATTTCTTAATTATCTGTTACGTAGATTTCGGTTTCGGTGGTTGTAAGGCTTTTATAAAAGCCATTCTCTATTCATTATAAAATATACTAAATATTTCTATTATCTGGTATCAGAGCTACACATTACAAGAGTGTTTGAGAGGAAAAACACAGTACTGAAAAATGGCAGACACTACCAGTTTCACCGCACCTGTCATACCAAAATTCGATGG
>Ga0123341_1001582_pt1 | contig 17464 bp, 19 predicted proteins | sample Turbeapinknodule_FD_89959 | JGI IMG/M metagenome (GOLD analysis project Ga0123341, IMG submission 89959) | Root nodule microbial communities of legume samples collected from Mexico - Turtle bean Mexico pink nodule | ecosystem: Host-associated > Plants > Roots > Nodule | place: Mexico: Nepantla...
GGATCTTCCATGTGAGTTTGGTGTTTGGTGCAAGTTTTGGTGAGTTCTTGAAACATAGAACCTTGATCCAATTCTATTATAAGTGCCTAAGCTATCTCCAACTCAAGTTGATTCCATAGAATGTCAAGAATCAATCATATCTACCTAGTGGAATCATATCAACTGGTAAGAAAGCTCGAAAAAGATAGTTAAGATAGAAGAATATTATGTTTGTTTATAACACATACGTTAATTTAAATGCAAATAAAATATGTTGAGAATAATGTTGTTAGCACTCGAGAATAATGGTGCACTAAATATTTTCCTGTTGTTAGCACCCAAAGATAAGAGGTGCACGTGAAGAGGTGGTTTTTCTGTTATGATTATATGCTTGTTGTTGAGATTATGTTCTCATTAGTAGAAGTTGTTCAAGGGAAATCTATAAAAGGAGCTTGAGACCCTCGGTAAAGGTACGCTGTTTCTGAGTACTAGGGACTGAAACTGATTATTATTGTGTGTTCTCTCACTGACTTGATCGTCAGAGTGTGATCAACAGGTAGAGTCCCCTTTGTCTCAGAGAAGCGTTGTTCCAGTGCACCAAGAGGAGACAAAATAGAAATGGAGCTTGCCCATCCAGTTTACCCGAAGTCAACCGCACGAAAACATTTGGCGCCCATCGTGGGGCACGATAAAACTTGATCCCATTCGCATTTGTGATTGAGCCTTTTGACGTGATGAGAAACACAAGGTAAGGCCCACAAGGATCAAAAGGAGGCGATGCCCATGTTTTACAACAACTCATGGATGCCATGAGGGCCCTCCAAGAACCCTAAACCTTAAACCCAATATGAGAAGTATAAACAAGAACAAGAATGGATCCAAGAGCTGATCCAAGAAGAAGTCAGGGTGAGCAGGAGAGGCTACGAGCGAAAGCCTGAGCTGAGCAAAAGCTTCTGCAGAATTGTCTGATGGCAAAAATTGAGGCATCTCGGGCAGCAATGGAGGGGCACGTGCAAGCCAATGAGGAGTTGTGCAAAACCAATGAGGAATTACGCAAGAGCTTGCACCAACGTGTCCAACGTTCCACCAGGGAACGATCTCTAAACTTGCCACCGAGGAATAGTCCCAAACCATTCTCGAAGGAGATCATGGATGAGCCTGTGCCAGCTCATTCCATCATACCTAAAACTGCCTTTTTCACGGGGATAGAGGACCTTGAAAATCACCTTACGACATTCAACGCTCAGATGATTATCTCTGGAAGAACGGATGCCATCCAATGTAAAATGTTCATGAACATTGTTGAACATGGGAGCTTTGATGTATCAAATCCACATGAATCCTGAAGTTGTGCTGCTTTTTGGTTTGGGTTTAGATTAAGGTGTTTAAAAATCTTTGTTAAGATCAGTTTTTAATCCTACACAAAGCTTGATCAAACAGTTTTAAAAGAAACAAAGTGTTTTTCCAAGCAAAGGGAAAACAACCGGTTGAATCATCGAGATAATCGGTTGTTTGTCACTTAGCTGGCTTGAGGTTTTTGAAATTGCTTTTTGAATTAGTTATGCAATGGCTTGACTCATTCAACCGGTTAAATCGTGGTTTCAACCGGTTAAATGTGTGTTTTCATAACAGATTTTTGAAAACTTGTTTCAACTGATTCAGCTGATTAAAACGGCTACATTTCAAGAGCTATAAATATAGCCCTCCTTTCAAAGCAAAAACAACATTCAAATACAACAAGTATTGATACACATTTGAGAAAGAGATTTGTTTTTTAAAGGTGTTTTTCAAAGTGCAAGATTGTTGTTCAAGCTTTGTTGTGGTAACAAGTTATGATCATAGGAATTTCCTGTATTGTGCAAATCCAGGTATTTTCTATCCTTGTCTATTTATCTACTCTGTGTGTTTGAAATCCTGTAAAGACAGAGGTTGTTCTATCTTGAGTTGTTTGGTGTTTCAAAGAGGGTGAGTGAATATTGTAGGTTGCAAGGTTGCCTCTTTGTGTGTGTTGTAATCTGGTTTTGATTACTAGTGGAACTTAGAGGTTCTTCTGAGAACTGGATGTAGCTCTAGTGTGAGTGAACCAGTATAAACCTGTTGTGTAAATCTCTCTTTCTCTTAAACTCTCTATTACTGTTTGATAATTTCATTTCTGCTACTGGTATAAACAATCGATTAAAACGCAGTTTTAACCGGTTAAAATTCTGATAATTGTTTCTGTTGGATTTTTTGATAACTTTCCTTAATTTTTTATATGGATTGTTTGTTAAAGATTCATTCTAAATCAAGTCTTTGCGAAAATCTTTCATAAAACAATTCACCCCCCTCTTGTTTAAGTCATTAATTCTTGCAATTAGCATCAAGAACTAGGTTCTTGAAAAAGTTCTTGTTTCTGTTTTTCTGAAAAATCTTTTTGATGGCTGACAAAATGCCTTTTGGGGAAGGTGCTTCCATAAACAGGCCACCATTGTTTTTTGGGGTTAATTACCAGTTTTGGAAGGTGAGAATGAAAATCTTTATGCACTCAACTGATAAGGGTATTTGGGAAACAATTGAAAATGGTCCCTTTATGCCTCAAGTTAAAAGAGATGAGGTTTTAATTGATAAACCCAAGAGAGAGGTTCATTACTAACCTCGACCTTGCTCCATAAGGGCAAGGGAGGATTTAGCTGACGAACCATACTGTTCTCGACCTTGGTGTTCTCACTCAAGAGGGAGATTCACGAGAAACCCCACTGTTACCGATCTTGAGACTTCTAACCCAAGAGAGAGGTTCATTAACTATATTGTACAAAATACTTGAAAAATCTTTAACTAAATAACTGAAATTTTATTGGGTGACCTCGTTAAAAAACCCCTTGAAGGGAAAAAGAGTGTCCCCTAAAACTGTGTACAATGCAATAACACAACTGAAATAAAACTTAAGGTTGGTCGCGTTTCACGTACTAGGGATCGCTCCACCTTCTAAAGTCTCGAGCCTCTATGCTCCATTCCCAAGGGCCTCTGTCACCCTGAAGGGACCAGTCCACTTGGGAGACAACTTGTTCTCTAGCTGGTATGGGTGGGTCTTCCTCATCACCAGGTCGGCGACTTGGAACTGCCGAGGTCTCAACTTGGAGTTGTACTTGTACTCCACCCTTCTCTTCAAAGCTTCGACCTTGTTTCTTGCTTCCTCCCTTACTTCATCCAGTAGGTCCAGGTTCATCTTTCTTTCTTCATTGGACTCTTCAGCCTCGAAGTTCTGGAAACGTGGCGAGTTCTCCTGGATCTCTACAGGAATCATCGCGTCCGAACCATACAACAAGCTAAAGGGTGTTTCCTTGGTAGTGGACTGGGGAGTAGTGTGATAAGCCCACACAATTCTAGGAACTTCCTCTGCCCAGGTCCCATTGGCCTTCTCCAGCCTTCTCTTCAGACCTCTGAGCAGAACACGGTTGGCGGACTCGACTTGCCTGTTTGTCTGTGGGTGTTCGATTGATGTGAACACCTGCTTTACTCCCAGCTCTGTACATAGCTTGCCCAACTGTTGGCTTGCAAACTGGGTGCCATTGTTGGACACCAACCGTTTAAGGATTCCAAAGTGGCATACTATGTTCTTCCACACAAAGTGCTGGATCTTGTGGGTTGTGATCTGCGCTACTGGCTCAGCCTCTATCCACTTTGTGAAGTATTCTATGGCAACCACGAGGTACTTCATCTGTTGCACCGCTAAAGGGAAATGGCCAAGAATGTCGATCCCCCAAGTATGAAACGGCCATGGGCTATAGATCGATTTGAGCTCTTCTGAAGGCGCCTTGTGCCAGTCAGCATGTTGCTGGCACTACTTGCACCGTTGTGCATACCCTGTGTAGTCTTCCCTCATGGTTGGCCAATAATAACCTGCGCGAATGGCCTTTAATGCGAGAGCTCGACCGCCAATATGACTCCCGCATATCCCTTCATGGAGTTCTGCCATAATGCGTGTGCATTGCTCACCACTTACACATACCAGGATAGGGTGAGTGAACCCCTGTCTGAACAACTCTCCAACGATCAAGGTGTACTTGCTCGATTTTTTCTTGATTTTTCTGGCCTCTGTGTCCTCCAGCGGGGGTATCCCATCAGCCAAGTAGCATTTGTAGGGTGTCATCCATGTTTCGCCCCCTTCGACTAGGCACACCTGCAACGACTTCTCCCTAGAAATTGGGTATGTGCTTACCTTGGGTGTCTTCAACGTCTCCTGAGTCAACGACCGATTACTCCTCTTCACCTATTCCGAAGTGCTTATTTACTGAACTTCTGCTTCATTATCTGTGGTAGTTCGAGGTGTCCTCAGGGTCTTCTGAATGACTGTCCTCTGTTTTCCCCCCTTGTCTGAACTGGCGAGCTTTGCTAGCAAGTCAGCATGGGAATTCTGTTATTTGGGGACGTGTACTAACTCGAACACCTCAAACGTCTCCCTCAGAATCTGGACGTACTCTAGGTATGTGGCCATTTGAGGGTCTTTAGCCTGGTATCCTCCTGTGACCTGACTTGTGACTAGCAAGGAGTCACTCTTTTCCAACAAACTTTTTGCACCCATCTCCTTGGCCAATAACATTCCAGCGATCAAGGCCTCATACTCCGCCTGGTTGTTACTCTCCTTGAAAGCGAATCGCAGGGCTTGCTCAATCAATAGCCCATTTGGTCCTTCCAAGATGACGCTAGCCCCACTACCTTGTTGGTTGGAGGAACCGTCTACAGAGAGTACCCATATGAAATATGCTCTTTTTTGGTGCGTGGCTGTCGAGGAGAGCTCCGCTACGAAGTCAGCATAAACCTGGCCTTTGATAGGGCCTTTGGGTTCATATTGCACGTCAAACTCTGATAGCTCTACTGCCCAACACACCATTCTTCCTACATCATTTGGCTTCTGTAAGACCTTACGAATGGAAAGGTCTGTCATCATTATCACTGTAAAGCTTTGGAAGTAGTGGTGAAGTCTTCGTGCTGACAACACTACTGCCAGAGTTGCCTTCTCTATGGCCTGGTATCTCACCTCAGGCTCCTGCAATACTTTGCTCACAAAGTAAACCGATTTTTGTATGTGGTCCTGTTCCTGCACAAGGACCGAATTGATCACCCGATTGGTGATCACAAAGTACAAGCGAAGTGAGGTACCCAGCTGCGGCTTGCATAACACTGGTGGACTGGCCAAGTACTCCTTCAGCTTGAGGAACACCTCTTCGCACTCCCTAGTCCATACAAATCTGTTATTCCTCTTCAGGCACTGGAAATAGGGGTGCCTTTGTCCCCTCCTGCTGACTTAAATCTGGACAAAGCGGTCATCTGCCCTGTCACCTGTTGCACTTCCTTCAATGAGATCGGGCTCCTCATTCCTATGATTGCAGCGTACTTCTCAGGATTTGCCTCTATCCCACAGTGAGTAGGAAACCCAAGAACTTGCCTGCTTCTACCCCGAACACACACTTCTCGGGGTTCAACTTCAATACTTAGCTATCGTGGTGAATAACTCTTCTAAATACGCTACGTGCTGCTCCCTCTGCTGGGAGGTGACCACCATGTCGTCTACATACACTTGGACATTTTGCCCTATCTTGGGCGCTAGTACTTTGTCCTTCAACCTCTGGTAGGTCGCACATGCATTCTCAAGCCCAAAAGGCATCTCCTTATAACAGTAGCAAGAGAGCTCTGTCATGAACATTGTTTTGCATTCGTCCCTGGGATGCATCATTGTAACCAGAAAAGGCATCCAGGAAGCTGATTAGTCTTCAACCATATGCATTGTCTACCAAAGCATCAATACTAGACAGCGGGTAGGAGTCCTTCGGACAAGCCTTATTGAGGTCTGTGAAGTCGACGCACATTCTCCATTTCCCACTAGCCTTCTTCACCAACACCACGTTCGCCAGCCACTTAGGGTACTGAATCTCGTTGATGTGGCCAACACTTAGCAGCTTTTGTGTCTCTTCTCTGATGACCTGACGTCTTTCGATATTGAACTTTCTTCTTCTCTGGCAAACAGGTAGAACCTGTAGGTCCATGGTAAGACGATGACACAGGAAATCAGGATCTATGCCAGGCATGTTTGAGGCAGACCATGCAAAAGCATCCAGGTGTCGCGCTATGACTTCGACAATCTGGTCCTGTGTCTCTTGGCCTAAGGACTTGCCAAGCTTGAACCTTTTTGCACCGATCTCCCTCTCCAACACCTCTTCTGCAGGTTTGGGCCGTCTCTCCAGGGCAATCTCTGCGCGGGTGACCCTTTCTTCCCTTGGAGGTTGGGTGGTAATAGTGAACACCCCTCTCTTCGTCTTGAGGCTATTCTCATAACACTTCTTAACCTCCTTCTGATCAGACTTGATAGTGATCACCGTCCCCTCGAGGGAAGGCAACTTCATCTTCATGTGCCTCATGGAGGCCACCGCTCCAATCTTGTTCAAAGCAGGTCTACCCAAAAGTATGTTGTAGGAGGATGGAGCGTTAACAACAAGATACCTGATGTTTGCAGTGCGTGAGGATGTGCCATCTGTGAAGGTCGTTCTTAGCTCTATGTGTCCACACACTTCTACCTGGTCTCTAGCAAAACCATACAAGCAGCCAATATAAGGTCTCAACTGGTATGGAGACAACTGCATCTTATTGAAGTTCGACCAAAACATCACATCGGCCGAACTTCCCTGGTCCACGAGGACGCGATGCACCCTCCTTCCCGCTGTTACTACCGAAACCACCACTGGATCATTGTCATGTGGAACGACGTCCTGGCGGTCGGCCTTAGTGAAGACGAGGTCGACATTGGTAGTCTGATATGCCTCCTGTACCTCTACTGCCATCACTTCTCGTGCATACTTCTTCTACTGGGAGGCGGTGCATCCTCCTCTAGAGAACCCTCCAGAGATGGTGTTGATCTCACCATGAATGGGCACCTCGTGCCCTTTATCACCTCCTGGGGCTGCTGACGCCTGAGCCCCTTGCGGCTCTTGGAGGTAGTCCTTCAAGAAGCCGCTCTTTACTAGTTCATCCAACTGGTACCCCAGTGACAAGCAGTTGCGTATGGTGTGGCCATAGGCTTGGTGGAATTCGCACCAAGCGTTCTTGCTGGGCCCCAACTTTTTGTCAGTCTTCGGGGGTGTCTTCAGCCTTTCCGCTATGTTAGGAATAACGATCAATTCCTTGAGCTCTACTTGAAAATTGTGTCTGGGGGTGCGTCTTCCCTCGTTCGTGCCCTGATCTGGGGCTTCCTTGTCTCATATGGTTGCTGCTTTCCTGAGTCTTTCTTCTCTGTTGTCGCCTCATGCACCCTCATGAGTTGAGGTCGATCAGTCCTCAAGGTCGGACAGAGCCAACTCTACTGCGTTTTTCTGTGACCTGATCTTTTGCGACGATGTGCGCCATAGCCCGACGCCTGATCTCGCAACGTCTTTGGGCAACATCTTATCTGTGAGTCACTGAACGGCCCTGGTAGCACTCCTTTGGTGAAGGCGTGCACCGTCATGGCTTCATCCTTGGTGTTTAACCTCACCACTTGGACCCTAAACCTGTTTAAGAACTCTTTCAAGGACTCTCTTTGGCATTGCTTCACGTAAAAAAGATCGTAAGAGATCGGAGGGGGAGCCCTGTTGACAATGTACTACTCTCTGAACAACATTAAGAATTGGTTGAATGAAGTAATGTGTCCGTCAGGGAGATTGATGAACCAGTCCAACGTTGTGCCTGCAAACGTGCTTATAAATAGCTTGCAGTACACAACATCGGAACCTTCTGAAAGCATCATCTGGGTGTGGAACGCTGTGAGGTGAGCCTCTAGGTCCTCTACACCTGTGAAGGTGACCTTCAGGCCCATGGAAGTGGCTGCTATCACAACGTTAATGATTGCTTGAGAGAACGGCATGGGGCGTGCCCTATCTTGTTTTGATTTCATTATGTCTATTCGATTATTACCTTTTGTCCTTGCTTTCCTTGTTTAATTCTGTACATTATCTTAGCATCATGTCCATTTTATCATTTCCTTTTCCTTTTTCCTTTGTGAAATGAACCTTCACATCTACTTAACCACTTGGTTAAGTTAATGTCCAGTGGGGATTTTCCTTAGGTTCTCACTCCTAATTTCCTAAAAATCTCAATTCTAAAAGTAAAGTGTCACCTAAATGAAAACTCTTAAAATCAACTCACATCATGTGGTTATCAGAGCTTAGGTTCTTATGCTTCAATTGCTTGAGTTGATTCGGCACTTTACAATTTCTTTACATTCTAGCACCTTTAATTCTTGTCTTTAAATTCAAGTGCCTTGACACTCTTGTCTTTATTTTCTTGCATTTTATTTTCAAGCCCTTTATTTTCTTGCAAATTTTTTTTCCAACCATTTTATATTCATAGCATTTTTCGCTTTTGGATATGTTTCTCTTTATGTCTTTTATCAATCTTGCCTTTTACTTCGAGTCTTATTGTTCTCGCCGGTTGACTTGGTTGTCGTTTGACTCCAACGACAGCTTTAGGCCCCGTCTGTCTCCTCCTTCTTACGCACTCCTCTTGGTTGAAGAATGTTGTACCTGTAGAGACAATGGGCGCCCTGGCGACCGTTTGCACTCCGACGCTCAAGTCAGTACTGGGGTAAAGAAACAGTAAGTGAATAAAGTAGTTTCAGTCTTAGAAACCGTGTACCTTGCTAGGGTTCTTACCACCCTTTATATAGGTTGTAACTAGGGTCACTGCTGTTCTGTTACCCCTCTCTAGGGTTCCTGGGAGAATGTCCTTGCGCCGCTATCACACAATCTTAGCGTAAACCCTTTGTATACTGTTTAAACCTTTAAACCCCTACGCTCCCTTCACTGTTTCATTACTTCACTTAAGCATTTCTCAAACATTTCTTGTTCCCGAAACGCTCTTCGAATACCTCATCCTTCGAACCTTAATTTATTCAAAGGTAGCTTTTTACTTCATGATCACTCTTGCTTTATGATTCCAACGCTCATAACATGCTATAACTGTTATGGGGCTGTTTACATTTCTGCACTTTACGCTTTCTGTTCTTCTTTTGGGTATCCTTTGTTTTTCTGGTTTTCAAAGTCGTGCCATCTTCTTCCTCTAAAGTTTCACTTTTTCTTCTTTTGTTTAGCTCTCTTATTTAAGATGGCTCAACGGAACTCTTCTCCGGCCTCAACTTCAAACTCTACCCCAACTTCACCTCCAACCTCAACTCCACCCTCGACACCAAACCCTCCTCCTTCTACCTCTGATTACAAGTCCCTATATCGTTGGGCACCTGACGCCCTTTTAAAGGAGACCTCCAACTTTTCTTCTCTCGTGAGCATAACTGCTTATAGGAAGAAACAGACTTTCCATAAGTTTCGTGTCTTTGGCAAAGACCACGACAAATACGTGAGGATGGTGCCCTGCAGGGTAGGTGAACCTGTGTGTTCTTACGAGTCTTCAGACCCTGAAGGACATTTCTGCTTCATCTACTCCATGGTCTTTTGAAGACTTGGCCTACAACTTCCCTTCACCCCGTTCGAGCGAGCCCTTCTCATTGAGGTGAACGTTGCCCTCGCCCAACTACACCCTAATAGTTGGGCATTCGCGAGGGCCTTCGCTATGCTGTGCCACTGCCTTGGCCATACGCCATCAGTGGACATGTTCCTCTACTTCTTTGAAGCGAAGAGCCCGGGCCAGAAGCTGTGGGTTAGCTTCAATGGTGTCGTTGGGAGGGTGCTGCTGACGCTCTTCCAGTAGTCCTATAAGGGCTTCAAGAAGCACTTCTTCAAAGTGCGGTGCAACAGGAGGGACCCCACTCTCTTGGACGGGTTTCCTCTTTACTGGGCGGAGAAGCCCAATCTCCAGAAGCCTAGGTGCCTCAAAGACCTTCCTTCCCAAGAGTGGGAGGTGTGCAACCTCCTCTTTGGCCTTCAAGCACCGTTAACATGGTGCAACTGCTCAAGCTTGAGTTCAGCCCTAAGGCGCTCAAGAGTTACACTGGTATCTTATTTGACTCTGCCCTTTCTTGTCTATTTGCATGCTGTGTTGATTTACTTCTCATGCACTGCTGTTTTTCTTGTGTAGGCATGGTGCTGAACACGGAGAAGAGGAGGATGTTGGCTGAAGCCCCCCTTGCACCTACTCCTACTCCAAGCCTTTCTGCTCCTGCACCCACAAATCTTAAGCAGAAAGGGGTGGCTAAGGTCGCTGCATTTGAGGACGAGGACACCTACATTGGCCTCGTCTACAAGAGGAAAAGGGGTGTTGATGTTGCGGTCTCAGCGCACTCAGTTTCGGATGGCTGCGCCCCCTCCTTCCGAGAGAACCCCTTAAGCGCCTCTTCTCCTCGTGACCTAGTGGTGCACGAAGACGGGGAGGAGAATGTCCCTGGGGGCAATTTTGGAGTGCCTCTCGCTGCAGAACTGCCCGCCTTCTTCCAGGAGGTTCTCCAAACGTTCCAAGGCGGGGAAGTGGATGGCCAGGGCGAAAATCCCCTAGGAGGGCCTGTGGCCAGAGGTCTTGGGGTCTTCCTCATCGCATCTAGTCGTGCCTCAACTCAAGTGCAAGAACTGCGGGTTGAGGTGTTGAGGCTGAGGGAGGAATCAACCCTTCAAACTAAGAGGTTCACCCAGTGCGAAACCGCCTTGCATCAGGAGTTGGCGAATCTTCGCCAAACCAAAAAGGAGACCAAGAGGCTCCTATTCGAGAAGTCTCAGGAGGCCCTGAGTGCTCATTCGAAGATCCTGCCCCTCCGAAACGAGGTTATTGAGCTGAAAGAGATGACTGAGAAGACGCAAGGCAAGATGGCCAGGCTGGAGTAAAGGGCGACCCAGCAGGAGGTGCTTCTTGGCCAGTTGGAAGGAGAGCTAGTCCGCAAGGACGAACTCTTTAGTGAAATCAAGGAAGAGCTCACCCACGACGTTGTTGGACCTTATGGTGTCGGTTTTGAGGATGCCATGGCTCAGGTTGCTTGTGTGCATCTTGGGGTGGACTAATCTCAAATCGGTCTGACCAAGAGGATCATCGATGGGTAACTGGTCGATAATGAGTGACTTCTTCCTTCCTGTACTTACTTTGTAGCTTAGAGAACAATTTGATAAGTTGTATATATTTTTATCTATGAAATCTGTTTTCTGCTTTTCTATGTTGGTTGTTATCTGTCTGCATTAGCTTTACTAGCCACGCTCTTTATCGAGTGTTTTCACCTTAAGTAGCACGCTTCTTCCCACCTGCTTTACCTTCTTGCATCCTTCATTGTCTTAAGGTATTGGTGGTGTGTGTACAAACTCTTAACTGGCCTTATCTTTGTCGCACGAAGATAAGGAAACCTTCACTTGTTCTTTTTGACCTTTTTCTTGCAAGATAAGGGAAAGGTCTTCCCTGCTGATCTCATCCTTGCCTCTCCGGACAAAGGAGATGTCTTACTGGTGATACTGGTGAACCGTTCTATTCTCAACCTTAACTTACAAAAAAGGGAGAGGTTCGCTTTCCTGACCTCGACCTTGCTCTATGAGGGCAAGAGAGGATTTAACTATTGAACCATGATGTTCGACTTTGGCATTCTCACTCAAGAGGGAGGCGTTCTCTGCGAACCATCCTATCCCAATCTTGAGACTTCTAACCTAAGTGAAAGGTTCATAACTGACCGCGTCCTCGCCTCTTAGGGCAAGGGAGAATTTAACTGGCGAACCATACTGTTCAACCTTGGTGTTCTCACTAAAGGGGGAGGTGTTCTCTATGAACCATCCTATCCCAATCTTGAGAGTTCTAACCCAAGTGAAAGGTTCGTAACTGACCTCGTCCTCGCCTTTTAGGGCAAGGGAGGATTTAACTGGGAACCATAGTGTTCGACTTTAGCGATCTCATTCAAGGGGGAGGTTCACGAAAAACTATATTGTTCCCAATCTTGAGACTTCTAACCCAAGAGAAAGGTTCATTAACTATATTGTACAAAATACTTGAAAGATCTTTAATTGAATAACTGAAATTCTATTGGGTGACCTCGTTAAAAAACCCCTTGAAGGGAAAAAGAGTGTCCCCTAAAACTGTGTACAATGTAATAACTCAACTAAAATAAAACTTATGGTTGGCCGCGTTCCACGTACGAGGGATCGCTCCACCTTCTAAAGTTTCGAGCCTGTATGCTCCATTCCCAAGGGCCTCTGTCACCTTGAAGGGACCAATCCACTTGGGAGACAACTTGTTCTTTAGCTGGTATGGGTGTGCCTTCCTCATCACTAGGTCGGCGACCTGGAATTGCCGAGGTCTTAGCTTAGAGCTGTACTTGTACTCCACCCTTCTCTTCAAAGCTTCGGCCTTGATTCTTGCTTCCTCCCTTACTTCATCCAGTAGGTCCAGGTTCATCTTTCTTTCTTCATTGGACTCTTCAGCCTCGAAGTTCTGGAAACGTGGCGAGTTCTCCTGGATCTCTACAGGAATCATTGCGTCCGAACCATACACCAAGCTAAAGGGTGTTTCCTTGGTAGTGGACTGGGAGTAGTGTGATAAGCCCACACAATTCTAGGAACTTCCTCTGCCCAGGTCCCTTTGGCCTTCTCCAGCCTTCTCTTTAGACCTCTGAGCAGAACTCGGTTGACAGACTTGACCTGCCCATTTGTCTGGGGGTGTTCGACTGATGCGAACACCTGCTTTATTCCCAGCTCTGTACATAGCTTGCCAAACTGTTGGCTTGCAAACTTGGTGCCATTGTCAGATACCAACCGTTTTGGGGTTCCAAAGCGACATACTATGTTTTTCCACACAAAGTGCTGGATCTTGTGGGCTGTGATCTGCGTTACTGGCTCAGCCTCTATCCACTTTGTGAAGTATTCTATGGCAACCACGAGGTACTTCATCTACCGCACCGCTAAAGGAAAAGGCCCCAGAATGTCGATCCCCAAAGTATGAAATGGCCATGGGCTATAAATCAATATGAGCTCTTCTAGAGGCCCCTTGTGTCAGTCAACATGTTGCTGGCACTGCTTGCACCGCTGTGCATACTCTGTGCAGTCTTCCCTCATGGTTGGCCAATAATATCCTGCACGAATAGCCTTCGATTTGAGAGCTGGGCCACTGATGTGGCTCCCGCATATCCCTTCCTAGAGTTCTGCCATGATGCGCGTGCACTGCTCACCACCTACACATACCATGATAGGGTGAGTGAACCCATGTCTGAACAACTTTCCATCGATCAAGGTGTACTTGCTCAAATTTTTCTAGCCTTTGTAGGCTCCAATGAGAATGTCCCATCAGCCAAGTAGCATTTTTAGGGTGTAATCCAGGTTTCGCCCCCTTCAACTAGGCAAACCTGCAACGCTTCTCCCTAGAAACTGGGTACGTGCTTATTCTAGGCGTCTTCAATGTCTCCTCAGTCAACGACCGATGACACCTCTTCACACCTTCCAAGGTGTTGATTTGCTAGAATTCTGCTGCATTATTTGTGGCAGTTCGAGGTGTCCTCAGGGTCTTCTGAATGACTGTCCTCTGTCTACCCCCCTTGCCCGAACTGACGATCTTTGCTAGCAAGTCAGCTCGGGCTTTCTGTTCTCTGAGCACGTGTACTAACTCGAACATTTCAAACGTCATCCTCAGAATCTGGGCGTACTCTAGGCGACCTGACCTGTGACTAACATGGAGTTACTCTTTGACAACAAAATTTTCGCACCCATCTCCTTAGCTAATAAATTCCAGCGATCAGGGCCTCAAACTTTGCCTGGTTGTTAATAGCCTTGAAAGCGAACTACAGGGTCTGCTCAATCAATAGCCCATTTGGCCCTTCCAGGATGACGTTAACCCAACTACCATGTTGGTTGGAGGAACCGTCTATAGAGAGTACCCATTTGAAACCTGCTCCTTCTTGGTGCGTGGCTGCCGATGAGAGTTCTACCATGAAGTCAACATAAACTTGGCCTTTAATAGGGCTCTGGGCTCATACTGCACATCGAACTCTGATAGCTCTACTTGCAAATGGGAAGGTCTATCATTACTATCACTGTAAAGCAATGCAAGTAGTGGCGAAGCCTTCGCGCTGAGAACACTACTGCCAGGGCCACTTTCTCAATGGCCTGGTATCTCACCTCAGGCCCCTGCAGTAATTTGCTCACAAAGTAAATCGGCTTTTGTACCTGGTCTTGTTCCTGCACAAGGACCAAACTGATCAAGTACAAGCGAAGCGAGGTACCCAGCTGCGGCTTGCATAACACTGGTGGACTGGCTAGGTACTCCTTTAGCTTGAGGAATGCCTCTTCGCACTCCCTGGTCCATACGAATATGCTATTCCTCTTCAAGCACTAGAAATAGGGGTGGCCTTTTTCCCCTCTAGCTGACACAAATCTGGACAAAGCGGTCATCCGCCCTGTCAGCTGCTACACTTCCTTCATTGAGATCGGGCTCCTCATTCCTATGATTGGAGTGCGTTTCTTAGTATTCGCCTCTATCCCACGCTCAGTGAGTAGGAAACCCAAGAACTTGCCTGCATCTACCCCGAACACACATTTCTTGGGGTTCAACTTCAATTTGTACTTAGCTGTCGTGGTGAATAGCTCTTCTAAATCCGCTACGTGCTGCTCCCTCTGCTGGGAGGTTACCACCATGTCGTCTACATATGCTTGGACATTTCGCGCTGTCATGGGTGGACATTTTTAAGCCTAAAGGGCATCACCTTATAACAGTAACAAGAGAAATTTGTCATGAACGTTGTTTAGCATTCGTCCCTGGGATGCATTCTGATCTGATTGTAACCAGAAAATGCATCCAAGAAACTGATTAGTCTTCAACCAGATGCACTGTCTACCAAAGTATCAATACTGAGCAATGGGTAGGAGTCCTTCGGACAGGCCTTGTTGAGGTATGTGAATTTGACGCACATTCTCCATTTTCCACTAGCCTTCTTCACCAACACCATGTTCGTCAGCCACTCAGCGTACCGAATCTCCCTTATGTGGCCAGCGCTTAGCAGCTTCTGCGTCTCTTCTCTAACGACCTGACTTCTCTCGTCATTGAACTTTCTTCGTCTCTGGCGAACAGGTCGTATTTACGGATCCATGGTGAGACGATGACACAGGAAGTCAAGATCTATGCCAGGCATGTCTCAGGCAGACCACGCAAAAGCATCCAGGTGTCGCGCTATGACTTCAGCAATCTGGTCCTGTGTCTCTTAGCCTAAGGACTTGCCAAGCTTGAACCTCTTTCCACCAAACTTCCTCGCCAACACCTCTTCTGTAGGTTCGAGCCGTCTCTCCCGGGCGATCTCTGCGCGAGTGACCCCTTCTTCCCCTGGAGGTTGGGTGGTAACAAGGAAAACTCCTTTCTTCGTCTTGAGGCTATTCTCGTAGCATTTCTTAGCCTTTTTCTTATCAGACTTGATAGTGATCACCGTAACCTCGAGGGAAGGCAACTTCACCTTCACATGCCTCGTGAAGGCCACCGTTCCAATCCTGTTCAAAGTAGGTCTACCCAAAAGTATATTGTAGGCTGATGGAGCGTTAACAACGAGGTACCTGATGTTTGCAGTGTGTGAAGTGGTGTCATTTGTGAAGGTCGTCCTCAGCTCTATGTGTCACGCACTTCTACCTGGTCTCCAGCGAAACCATACCAGCAACCGGTAGAAGGTCTCAACTGGTCTGGAGACAACTGCAGCTTATTGAGGGTCGACCAGAACATCACATCGGCCAAACTTCCCTGGTCCACGAGGAAGCGATGCACCCTCCTTCCTGTTGCCACTACCGAAATCACCACCAGATCATTGTCATGCAGAACGACGTCCTAACGGTCGACCTTGGTGAAGACGAGGTCGACATCGGGAGTCAGATCTGCCTCCTGTACCTCTACTGCCATCACCTTTCGTGTATACTTCTTCCGCTGGGATTAGTGCATCCTCCTCCTGAGAACCCTCCATAGATGGTATTGATCTCACCATGAATGGGCACCTCGTGCCCCTGATCACCTCCTGGGGCTGGTAACACCTGAGCCCCCTACGGCTCTTGTAGGTAGTCCTTCAAGAAGCAGTTCTTCACTAGTTCATCCAACTGGTACCCCAATGACAAGCAGTTGCGTATGGCGTGGCCATAGGGTTGGTGGAATTCGCACCAAGTCTTCTGGGGTGTCTTCAACCTCTTCGCTATGTTAGGAATAGTGATTAGTTCCTTGAGCTCTACCCGAAAATTGTGTCTTGGGGTGCGTCTTCCCTCGTTCGTGCCCTGGTCTGGGGCTTCCTTGTCTCGTATGGTTGTTGCTTTCCCGAGTCTTCCTTCTCTCTTGTCGCCTCATGCACCCTCATGGGTCGAGGTCGATCGATTGCTCAAGGTCACACAGGGCCGACGCTACTGCGTTTTTCTGTGACCAGATCTTCCGTGGTGATGTGCGCCATAGCCCGACGACTGATCTCGCAAAACGTTCTTGGGAAACATCTTATCAGTGAGTCCCTGAAGGGCCTTGGTAGCACTCCTTTGGTGAAGGCGTGCACCGTCATGGCTTCGTCCTTGGTGTTTAGCCGCACCACTTGAACCCCAAACCTATTCAAGAACTCTTTCAAGGACTCTCCCTGGTATTGCTTTACGTCGAAGAGATCGTAAGAGATTGTAAGGGGAACCTTGTTGACTATGTATTGTTCTTTGAACATCGTTGAGAATTGGTCGAATGAAGTAATGTTTCCGTTAGGGAGATTGACGAACCAGTCCAACGCTGTGCCTGCCAACGTGCTCATAAATAGCTTGCAGTACACTGCATCGAAACCTCCGGAAAGCATCATCTGGGTGTGGAACGCTATGAGATGAGCCTCTGGGTCCTCTACACCCGTGAAGGTGACCTTCGGGCCCATGGACGTGGCTGGTATCACGGTGTCCATAATCACCGGAGAGAACGGCATGGGGGGAGCCTTAATCGGTAGCGGCGGGGCTCGCTCATCCACAGTACTTTCTTCTACGTTCTGCAAATTTATGCGTAGTTCCTCATTGGTTCTGCGCATCTCTTCTTTGTTTGCTTGCGATCTAGCCAGATCAACTTGGAAACGATCCTAATCGACTCTAGACGCTGCCACCACCTTCTAAAGGGCGCGCATGAGTTGTTGCATGGAGATGTTGTCCCCTCCTGGGGGTGCAGCAGATCCTTGCCTTGTACTTCTCATATTGCCGGGAGGCTCTTAACACGATTATGAGTGGGACCTAGTTTTATCAGGTCCCACAGTGGGCGCCAAATCTTCTCGCCGGTTGACTTGGTTGTTGTTTAACTCCAACGATAGCTTTAGGCCCCGTCTGTCTCCTCCTTCTTACGGTCTCCTCTTGGTTGAAGAATGTTGTACCTGTAGAGACAAAGGGTGCGTTGGCGGCCGTTTGCACTCCGGCGCTTAAGTCAGTACTGGGGCAAAGAAACTGATCCTGCCGCTTGACTTGAGTGCAAGAGTCTTGCCACTTCAAAGATCTTTCCTCTGGATCAGCTTCGCACCACGTTAGCTTTTGCTCTTCACGCCTTAATTCCTCGCAAGAACCTGAAGAAAACAAAGTGGCGCCACTGCGGCCGATCGCGCTCCGACGCC
>Ga0123341_1001583_pt1 | contig 17462 bp, 11 predicted proteins | sample Turbeapinknodule_FD_89959 | JGI IMG/M metagenome (GOLD analysis project Ga0123341, IMG submission 89959) | Root nodule microbial communities of legume samples collected from Mexico - Turtle bean Mexico pink nodule | ecosystem: Host-associated > Plants > Roots > Nodule | place: Mexico: Nepantla...
AAATTTAAATTATGTAATATAATCTTTTACATTATAATAATTAACAACAATTTCTTACATATCAACTAATAATGTTTAAAATATATAATAACTTTATATTATGATTTCATTAAATACTTATAAATTATAAGGTTAGGGCTTAGCTTCTTAATAAAATATAAACTATAATATAGATATAACAATGACTTCAAGTAAAATATTAATTTATTCAAAATAACCAACTGTAAAATAAATAAAATAAACTAAATACATAATAAATAAACATATAATAATTAAAGACATCTATAAACTCATGAATACAACAAAAATACAAAATCTGAAAAAAAAAATAAGAATACAATCATCCATTATTCTTTGCTTTTAAAAAAAAATATAACTGATTATCCACAGTTTTCAACAATCTAATCTATTATGTTTTTGTCTTAAAAAACGGACACAATCGATTATGAACACATTTTTAACATCATAATTGATTAGGCTCCTATTAACACACATAACATAATCGATTATGCTTGAAAAAAAATAGAAGGTAATCAATTATGTCTTCTGGTTAATCGATTATGAACTGTTTTTATGGTTTAATCGATTATGGATGATGTGTTTTGACAAGCTTAATCAATTATGCATTTTAGAATATGTAAAACATACCTCAGGTCACTTAGAAAATCAATGTGAAACTGGCAGAGACTTACTCATCACACTCTCCAACGGCTATCACACATTCTTCAATGGCTATCACTAGTACTGACTCACTCACACTCTCTAGCAGCTATGACTTGCATGAAAACATCTTCACACAATGTAAATGCAAATGAATATGTCCACGAGAAGTTTAGTTTAGATAAATAACTCGTTATATGTGTTATATTAATGAAGTCCATCTACTCACCTACATTTACACCATTGCATTGAAGACGATCAACAATATTCCCTATACCAAGTTCAATAATCTCTGCATGGAATATATGTGTGCATCCAGCATTATATCATCAACTCGTATAAAAAAAATTGAAAAAAAATGAAGGCACATATATAATAACACTTATGCACACATGACTTTCTCTTCCTACCTTCATAAATCTCTCCAATGCCAAAAGATACATACCATTTGCATGCATCCATCCACTTCTATGCTCTGGGGTGTATCCTCATTTCCATCAGCATCATCCCAATCCAAACACAGTGTAAGGAAAACAAAACCAAACTCATAACTTTTTTTTCTATAAGATTAACTTTCCAATAACCCAACAATTCTCATGCAAAATTTTATTCTAAAAATAATCTAATGAAATATTTTGATTTTTGTTGTGGTTCTTTTATTTATTTATATATATATATATATATATATATATTTTGTTTGGGCTTTTTATAAGTTTTGTCTATCTGACTATAATTAAAATTACATATAGATGTATGTATGTGCATATTTGTTCGTGTAAAAATAATTAACTTAAAAACATATAAATTTCTGATAATATATCAAAAGATTTCATATTATCAGACTTTTATCCGTAATAAACAAAATAAAAATATGCTTTAATTATTTTTATGATAAAAAACATAACAGAATTATATTTATAATTAAATGTTATAAAAAAATATTAAATAATAATAATAAAAATTATAATGTAGGTGTAAAACAAGGAAGGATGTCAAAGTATAATGATACTAAACACAAAGCCCATAGGAGGCCTACCCAATACCAACCCTGCCCAAACTTCTTAATAGAAAAGAATATCAACAGTCTCCAACCGCGGAGAGGGCGCGTGGGAGAACCTTCCGAATACTGCACCGCACCAGTCAGACGGAAACCCACTGGACCGGAGAGTAATAAACACGCGCAGCTTAACCGCTTGTGATAACTTTTAAAATTCTTGCACACAAAACTCCCCGCCAATAAAGTCCCTAACCCTCTCGCACTCGCGTGAGCCTCACGCAAGATGCCACGTTACTCTCAATTGGTGCGTTGTATTCACGCTGAGAGAATGTGAGTGAGTCCACTTCCACAAGTTTCGGTGTTATAATGCTTCCTGGGCACGGCTCTTTGTTGCACCCCAAACGCTTAGCCTGGTCCACGCTTCCCCACGAACGCACCGTTGTCGTACACCTGTGACGATTCGATAAAACGACTAGCGTTTCAGGAAAGAGAGAGAAAGACGAAGCGTTCTAGAGAGAGAAACAAAGAGAGAGTTTGCAAGCGTGTGTGGGTGTGTGTGCGAGATCTGATCGAAAACAAGGTAATCGAGCTTCGAAACCCTTTTTTTCTCTACGATTTGTTCTTAAGATTCTGATTCTTCGTTTCTGAGGAGGTTCTGAGTGAGGCGTGGGAATTTGTGCGGTGGGAGGAAGCCCTAGGAATTTCTAGGGTTTGGTTTGTCGTCTTTTTATTTTTATTTTTTATGTGATTCTTTGATTTGTTGGTGTATAAAACCCTAGGATTTCGGGGATTTGGGATTGGTGTTAGGATTAGGGTTTTGTATTTATGGCTTCGGGGCCTGTGGTTGGAGGGGATGATGAAGCCAAAGAGAAACAGAGATTTGGGGAGAGGAAAGTTTACACGAGGAGGAAAGTGCTCAAAGGCCAAAAGAAAGACCCTAACGCTCCGAACTCCGTTGCTTCCGCCACTGAAAATAACGCCACAGCCGCTACAGCCACGTCTACCGTTACCAATGAGAATAGTATCAATAACAGAATCACAACCGTCCAGAAGAACAAAGTTGGTGAGTCCGGGGAGGCCAAGAGCAATAGTGATAAAGTTGTAGCCCAGCCTCCTGAACAGTCTGCCGTGCCGGAAGATACTGCTCAGCCTCAAGTGAGTTCTAGATTAGAGGATCAGATGCAAGCGAGTTTAAGACTGGATAATGGGAATACAGTTCAGCCACCACCCGAGGATCAGGATATGACATTGACTGAAGGGAGTTCAAGAAAGGAGGATGAAAATATAACTCAGTCCCAATTGGAGGATGGGAATATGGTTCTGCCCAATGGGAATTCAAGGTTAGAGGATGGGAATATGGCCCAACTTCAAGTGAGTTCAAGATTGGAGGATGTGAATATGACAGAGCCTCAAGCGAGTACAAGGTCAGGAGATGGAAATATGACTGAGCCTCAAGTGAGTTCAAAATCAGAGGATGGGAGTGCAGTTCTGCCACATGGGAGTTCAAGGTCAGAAGATGGGAACACCACTCAGCCACAAGTGTCATTGGATGGGAACATGGCTCAACCACAATTGAGTTCAAGGTCAGAGGATGGGAATATAGCTCAACTACAAGTGAGTCCTAGATCAGAGGATATGAATATGGTTCAAGCGCAAGAGAGTTCAAAATTGGAGGGTAGAAAGTCCCCTCAGCCAGAAGTGAATTCAAGAATGGAGGATGGGAATTCACCCCAGCTGCAAGTGAACTCAAGATTGGAGGATGGGGTTTTGCCTAGGTCACATGTGAATTCAAGATGGGATGAGGATACAGTTCAACCACCAGTAGTGCTGGTTTCTGATGACTCATACAACCGACAGCGTGATGAACCTTCTAGCCTCAATGTCGAGCAGGAGGATGATGGACCTTCAAGCCCCAGTCGTCATCAGGAGGCAGTTCCTAGCACCCGCGGCCTTACATTGGGGAATGGTGTTGTGGAGCCACGACAGAGGGATCAAATCAAGATAAGTTTGTCCTCAAAGTCAAAACAGCAAATACGAGAGATTCGGTGGAAGCTTGAAAGTGAGCTTGATGTTGTAAGAAGTTTAGTTAATAGGATTGAAGTGAAGCAGAGGCAAGTTGGTGGATATCGGAACTCAAATGTGCTGGTTGGTAGTGGGATGGATAATGTGGGTGGAGCAAAGCGTGCTCACTCAGAGGTGGCATCTGTTGGTGTTCCAAGGGAACCTGCCAGTTCCAGGCCCTTGCACCAGTTAAGTTTGTCAATGTTGGAAAATAGTCAGGGGATTATTGAAACTGTTGAGAAGGAGAAGAGAACACCTAAAGCAAACCAATTTTATCATAACTCAGAGTTCTTGCTTGCAAAAGATAAATTTCCTCCAGCAGAGAGTAACAAGAAGTCAAAGTTGAATTGGAAGAAGCAAGGCGGGGGAGAAATGAGACATGGTTTTGGGATGGGATCTAAGTTTTTCAAAAGCTGTAGTTCACTGCTTGAAAAATTGATGAAACACAAGCATGGTTGGGTGTTTAATGCTCCTGTTGATGTTGAGGGTCTCGGTTTGCATGATTATTTCACTATCATCACTCATCCAATGGACTTGGGAACTGTAAAATCAAGGCTGAACAAGAATTGGTACAAATCACCAAAGGAATTTGCAGAGGATGTGAGACTCACTTTTCATAATGCCATGACGTATAATCCAAAGGGACAAGATGTTCATATAATGGCAGAGCAGTTAGCAAAGATATTTGAAGACAGATGGGCTATAATCGAGTCAGATTATAATCGGGAGATGAGATGTGGGTTTGATTATGGGGCAGCTCCCCCTGCACCTTCACCTTTGTCAAGAAGGGTTTCTGCTTTTACACCACCACCACATCTTGATATGAGAAGGATTTTGGATAGATCAGAATCAATGACACAGACTCCAAAACCTATGAGCTTTACACCATCAAGTAGAACCCCAGCTCCAAAAAAGCCAAAGGCAAAAGATCCTTACAAAAGAGACATGACGTTTGAGGAAAAACAAAAACTTAGCACTAACCTTCAGAGTTTACCTTCAGAGAAGCTTGATGCTATAGTACAAATCATTAAGAAGAGAAATTTAGCACTTGATCAACATGATGATGAAATTGAAGTAGACATTGATAATGTGGATGCTGAAACTCTCTGGGAGCTTGATAGATTTGTGACCAACTATAAGAAAAGTTTGAGCAAAAATAAAAGGAAGGCTGAACTTGCACGAGCTAGAGCAGAAGCCTTGCACCAGAGTGCTATCCAGAAGGTAAAGAATACAATTTTGACTTCTATGGCCTCTCTTACTTTGGGAAGCAATTATTCTAAATGTTTTTTTGTATTTTTTTGCTTTCCGCAGAGCCAGGCACCAGCTATGGAAGAGATTCCAAACGAAACACAAACAGGTGAACTTCTTAGAATCAGGTTGTGTTTTTGCATTGTTGATATTCACATTTTTATATTGAAATCGTTGACTTCTTGTGTACAGATGAAAGGATTATTCCCCAATCATTGCCTGTGCAAGGGGGAAATCAAGCGGATAACGGGAGTAGGTCAAGCAGTTCAAGCAGCTCCAGCAGTGATTCAGGATCTTCTTCAAGTGGTACATTGATCATGATTTAGCATCTATCTTACGTGTTATTTGTTCATGTACATCTTTTATGGACTGTTGAAGTCAAATGTTCTGTCTTTCTCATTTGTATGTGGTGTTGCAGATTCTGATAGTGACAGTTCCTCAGCGTCTGGATCTGATGCAGGGTCACAAGGGACCTGAATATGCTCTGTCTGGTAGAGTTACAGCCTCTGATGTTTTATCTTACATTGTGCTCTATGACTTCGTATTGTTTAGCAGTCCTTTGCTTCTGTGATATTTATCTGCACTTCTCCCTTTCCATTCTGAAGAGAGATGTATATATAGTCAAGGCTGTATTTTTTAAGAAAATGAATGAGTTTGTGGATATCTGTCTTTGTTGTATGAAAGTTGGTGGCCTTTCTGTTGGTGTTCATAATCAGTTGATTTTTGGAAGAATAAGATTTGAAGCTATTATTTCTGACATTTTTTTGTAATAGCTTGGCTGTATTATAGCTATTTCTTGTTGTGTGGAAACTCCAGACCGATTTAATGATTTTACCAGCTTTGTAAGTAATTTTGTTTGATTATATGAATCAATTTTTTCCACTTTATTAGTTTTTATCCCGATCTGGTGGTAGCCTTCACTATTTTGTTTCTGCTTGTGCACAATCCCCCGCCCCCTGCCTATACATTGTAGCTTTTACTATTAGTTTGTGTGCATACTCCATTGATGCTCTTCTATATTGCCTGTCTCGTTTGTGAACATTTTAAGACAAGTGATATGAAATTTTTACTGGTTATAGCCCTTTTCACCCGGGGTCTTCTGATTTAATCATCATAGATTCATAGTTGTTGAATTAGAATTAAAAAAAGTAGCTTGATTTTTCTCAAATTTGAATCTCAATTTGACAACCTTGCTGTACCAGTTTTTATAATATATAGTTGATTTTGAAAAATGCTGTTTCTTGTTTTCTATTCATTACCATCTTACTGTACTTTCTATACGAGGAGCTTTATTTAACCTTGACCGGTCCCGCTTTAAAATAGACATTTTAAGGTTTTTTCATAATATCAAACTTGATTTTTAAAATTGGAGTTATAATGCATCACCATGAAGAATGTGCTAACGGGACATCATAATATCTCATGTCTTCTGAGCCCCAAAAGAAATATCAGAGCTTCAGGAACATTTGCAGTTTTTCGTGTGCACTTCTCAGCATGACTTTTTATGATGCATTCTAAAGGTTAAATTGTATGCATGCTTGAATTTAATGCACCCGTGCTCCTGCACATGCGATTACCTGTCTGAAGTTTATTTTAATTAATATATGCTTGCTGAAGTCATTAATAATAGAAGTTTTGGAATTGATGTATGCTAACTAGTTTTCCCATGATCTGTTTTTCTTTCATGTTGCAGTTCTCAGATTTTTAGAGTAGATAGTGTCTTGATGCCCCGCCTAGTTTGGTTTTTGAAGCTTCCCAGATTATTAGTTTAACTGTTGGATTGTAGAGGAAGCATTCTGAAGGCCATCGGTGATCCTAATGATGCAGCATGGGATATTTTCTTCCCTTTTATTTGAACTTCTACTTGTGCCTGGCCTTCTAGTTGGCATTCCGACACGAATTCTTGTATAATATTTGGTAGAATGTGATGATAGTTAGGTAGTTAGTTTTACGTAGCATGTGTACATTGCTAACTACTGCTGCGCAAGCATTGACTTCCATTGATAACATGTTTTTTAATTATGTGCTAGCAGATTCAAGATCTTGGTGCCATACGAAGATATATGTAATTTCTTGTTCTTGAAAAATCTTATTCCGTGTAGTTTATAAACGTTAAAATGCAAGGTAGGATTTTATCTGAGTTAAGATTTTATTTTTTAACTGTTTTTTTCTACCTTTCACTCCTTGCATTCCGCCTGCCTAAACTTCTCGACTATCAAAATAGTTCTTTATCAGCTTAGAAATATCGTAATTACTTTCCAATATATTAATCGATGATGAAAAGAAAAATGTTGAAATGAAATATTTCTCCACTAATCATACGAGATAACTTTTTAAAAAGAATGATGCCTAAGCGTAAGGCTCCAGCAAATGTCATATATTTTATTGGGGATAGAGTGGAATAATGACTTTCTTTTGGTGCTGAACTGTTGTTTTGTGGGGATGTTCCAGTTGTCTAGTTCGGTTTTGTCTATGCCAGTGAAAGCGTCCTTTGGCCTTTAAAATGACAAGGGAAGTTGAAATATAGTTAGCAGTGTATTGTCTTTATTCTTTCTTTCTTTCTTTATCAGAGCAAGTGAAAGAAACAATGTGCAACTCAGATGGAGATTGCAGGCCCCTGGGTTTCTTGTTGGGTCTTCCCTTTGCCTTTCTCTGCCTCCTTCTATCAATCGTTGGTCTAGTTGTCTGGATTGTTGGGTAAAACAATCTCTTATCTTTCTCTCCCTCTCTCTTCCTAGTTGTCTTATTGTCATCGTTTGTTTTGGGTTACTTCACACCTCCAATCTCTGATTGGTACAAAAACAAAATTTTGGTTATATGTGCAGATTGTTGCTGACATGCATATGCCCCTGCTGCTTGTGCCTGACCATAATAGTGGAGCTTGCGTTAGGATTGGTGAAGGCTCCACTGCACGTCATGGAGTGGTTCACCTCTCAGATCCCTTGCTGACCTGTTCTTTGTTTATTTCTTTCTTCTCGCAAGAAAAATATTTGACTTGATTCTGTGGATGTTCATTGATGGCGCCCTTTGTCTTCTTGTCAGTTTCTGTTGTTTCATGAGTGGGGATTTCATGTTTGTCTTTTGGTTTCTTTGTCAAATTCGTAGCAGTGTCTTATGAAACTTGGTTTCACAGAAACACAATACTTTTTGCTTCTTAGGGCGTTGATATTAGAGAGAGAACCAATTATTACTAATTACAATTGCTGAAAAAACTACCATTTCCCATTGTTTAAGTTTTTTTTTATAGTTTTTTGCGTATTTTATTATTCCCCTCTGACATGTTTTTTTTTTATTATTATTGTAATGTATATTCGTCTAGGAATGCCAACATTGTCCCTAACCAGAGAAGGGCAATGATAATATCAGAAAAGCCAAAGTCAATTATTTTTATTCTGCCATGGTATTTCCTCCACTGACTTAGAAACTAGCATTATTACTATTTACAATAGAACTAAGAATTATATGTGGATTCACAGCTAGATTAATCATATTTAGAACATGCATGTGGAGAGTGCGTCCAACTCAATCAATAATGCACATGACACATTTTCTCAACTAGATTACTGTTCCTTGTTATTTTTTTAACAAGAAAATCACGGTCGTATAAATGATTAATGTAAGATTTTAAATTTTATAATTGAACAACATCAAGTATATTTGTTATTTTTTATTGAAAATAGAATGTTTTGACCGAGAATGAGATATTCAATGAAGGTGTTAACTGTGGAAACTAATGAAGAAACACAAATATATGATATTTCAATGCAAGTTAGTAAAGGATATTTAAATTATAAGAGATTCATATTTGAATTCAAGTTAGTAGAGGGATATCTCAATTATGTTAAAAATTTTATTAAAATTAGAGTACTTAAAAATAGTCAAACCATGTATATAGACTTCAACCTTGAAGAAAAACAATTTAGATTTAAAACCATATATATTTTAAATTCAGACTAGGCTGAAGCTTAATAAAGTATACCCTCTTCATTTGTTTATGCACCTCCGTACCTTATTCTACGACCTATAGATTGTGTGAAAAATGTTGTCTTAACAAATTATAAATCTCACACACTTCACCTTCTTTCCATCTTTCACCTCCGCGGCATCCCAATATTCCCATCTTCAAGCTTTACATTGGTTTTTTACATTGTTTTGGAATGTTTTGCAGGCCGTTTGTAGTATAGTCATCCAGCTTTGGAGATTTATGTTGGTTATGTGGTGAAAAAAAAAGTTGATTTTCATTGGTTTTTTACTTATTTTAACTTTCTTGTTAAATCAAAACTATTCCGTAATTATACCAGAAACGAAAAAATTAACTATAAACGCACACCTCTGACTATCGCACTTACTCCACTCACTTCTTCTTCTAAACGTGATTTCTTTTGCCAAACATGTGTTATAACTAAATCTCATCAACTCTTTTTTTTTTTTTTAATTCACATATTGTTTACACTAAATCGCTTCAATTGGTTTTATTGACATTCGGGAACCTTCTCCAGTATCTTCTTCTAAAGGACCCAAACATTATATTGCTTCTTTTTTTTATACTTTTTCGCGTTACACATGGTTTTATCTTTAGCACTCAAAATCACAAGTTATGAATGTATTTATTCAATTTAATTTGTATTTAGAAACTCAAACGGGTCACATTTTAAAATCCATTCAGAGTGGTAATGCTAAAGAATTCTTATCTCTTAAAACTTATCTTGCTTCTCATGGTATTCATCACCGTCTCATTTATCCTCACTTACATGAGAAGAATGACTCAATCGAGTGCAAACATAGACATATTGTGGACATGAGTCTTTCTTTGCTTGTTGGTGCATCTTTGCCTCTTAAATTTTGGGGTGAACCTTTCTCTTCTATTGTTCATATTATTAAAAATTTTTCCACATAAGTTTTGCTTAATAAAAGCCCTTATGAAACATTGTTTTTACATAAACCAAATTATGATTTTTTAAAGGTTTCGCGCTATGTTTGCTATTTTCTTTTAAGACATATAATCAACATAAATTTTTCGCTCCTCTCTGTGTTTGTTTTTAGGTTATAGTATTTGTAACAAAGGTTATATATGTTTACAACCTTCTATAAAATTTATTTTATCTCGTCATGTATGAGTGCTTGTTTCCTTATTCTTTATTTGATAATCATTTTCTTCCTATTATATCTTTTGCATCTTCTCCTATTACTTTCACTAATCCATTAACGGTTGTTTCCTCTTGATATGAGTTGATTTAGTAAACTTACATATTGAGTTAAACAGGTGGTCACCTCTTATTGTAATTCACAACACATTTTGAGTAAATAAACTCTACTTGAGTGAATTTCTGACATCTAGTTTTCTCTGAGTCTTATCTTGACAAAGATGCTTCAAATAGCGACTCCAATAATAATTTATATTGGGTTCCTCCTCCTCCAAGTGGCGTGATTCCTCAATCCCTCCACCTCCAATGAAGTCTTCAACCATCTAAGTACTTTTTCCCTAGTCTCTAAAATCCATTTGTTTTATTTTTGCCAATCTCTCATTCTAGTGTCTTTTAATTTCTTAATTTTCACTTGCATTCTTATTCCTTGGGTCAGTCTTTATCCATTTGCTTGTGAGGTTTAGAGAGTGGAGGGAAACTCAAATTCAAATTAAACATGCTCAAGCTCCCTAATTCCATGCCACTAAAAGAGGATCTAAGAGATTCATGCTTCTCACATTTAAGCATGAGCTTAATGTGGGAATGTGACTAGGGTTGCACATTGGAGATCTTCTAGATGTTAGTGTTTCTTTTTGAGCCATAAATAAGCCCAATTTTGATGCTTTTTAACACCTTTTATTAAGATTAAAATAAATAATAGTTGGGATCATGGCCTATGCTCTAGTGTTTTGCTCTTGGTGATCTTTTAAGGGATGGTAGGGCCTTGTGTCCTAGCCTTGAATAGTCTTTTTTGCTCTTGGCCATCTTTTTGTAGAGTTGGACTAGTTTAGATGGTGATGCTCCTTTCATGGCTGTATCACCTCTTCTCCCTCTTTAATTGAAATTCCATCTGTTTTTCATGATATTGTTACCAATAATAATCTTGATAATTCTTCTACTAGTAACTCACTCGTTTCTGCTAGTACCTCACCCATTTATGTAGACACCATACCTTCTCCTTTGGAAACACAAACTAATAGTACCAATGTTCATCTAATGACAACACTGCTAAGGCTGGCATCTATAAACCTAAATTTTTTCACACCTCCACTACTCAACAGTAGTTAGAACCAATTACATACAAACAAGCCATGCAACAACCTCCCTGGTTACATGCTATGCAAACAAAGTATGCAACTCTTATGGCCAACAAGACTTAGACATTTACTCCCTTACCTTCTAGTGCTAATCTTATTGGTTGTAAGTGGGTTTTCAAACATAAGTTTAATGTTGAAGGTACTCTACAAAGGCACAAAGCCAAACTAGTTACTAAAGGTTATCGTTAATCTGAAGGTTTTTATTTCATTAACACATTTAACCCTATTATCAAACAAACTACTATACGACTTGTTCTTACTATGACATTGTATGCACGCTAGCCTATACATTAGCTTGATATAAACAATGCTTTCTTGAATGGAAATCTCACTAAAAACGTCTACATGCAACAACTTCCCGACTTTTCATCACTAACTTCACTCTTATTTGCAAGCTTCATAAGGCGATTTATGACTTAAAACAAGCCCCACAATCTTGGTTTCTTAAACCCTCTAATACTCTTATTAATATGGGTTTTCATTCCTCTGAAAGTGATTCGTCTCTTTTTCTACGTTTTACAACTAATGAAACTCTCATTATTTTTATTTATGTTGATGATATCATAGTTACTGGTACCTCATCTAATTTAATCAAATGGTTCATTACACAATTAAGCGACAACTTTGCTTTGAAAGATTTAGGCAAACTTCCCTATTTTCTGGGTATTGAGGTAGCTGGACTTGGTGATGGCGCCCTTCATTTGTCTCAAACAAGAGATATTCTTCAACATGCCAACCCAACCTACACCAATGGTGTCGATGTCACAATTAACTATTGATGGATCACGGTTAATCATTGATAGTTTTGCAGTTGTTAATAATCCAACTATGTATCATTCTATGTATCATTCCATTGTTGGAGCTCTTCAATATATTACTCTAAATTATCCTAAACTTTCTTTTTCAGTTAACTTTCTTTTCCATTCGCTATCTTACGGTCACCTTACATTTCTCCTTCCTAGTGACTCTAATCTTGATGACAGGAATTCAACGTCCAATATATATGTTGGGCATGGTCATAGTTGATTATCTCGAAAATAAAAAGTTGTTTGTAGGAGTAACTCTTATGTAAAATATAGAAGTGTTACTCAGTCCTAATCCTTATTCACTGAGATTCATCCTTATTCCCTGAGATTCATAATAAGATATATTGTGATAATGCTAGAACTCTTCTTCTTACCTCTAATTCAGTGCTTCACTCTAAAACAAAGCTTAAATCTAAAACAAAGCTCTCAATATTTGATTTGGTGACAAAACGAATATCTGATGCCATTTTTTCCAAGTTTAGATGTAAACTTATGAACCAATTTTCACCACCATAAGTTTAAGAGAGAGATGTTAAATAATATATCTGTTACACTATTTAGTTAGTGTGCCTTTCTCTCTTTATTAGTCTCTGTCATATAAATTGCTTAGACTCTAAATAAGCTTTTTCAATAATATTTTCTTTTTCACTTCTCTGAATGCCCACTCCAATTATATCCTTACGATGCCACCAGAAAGAGGTGAGAAGCATGAAGAAACAACCCATTGCATTTTTGGACAAATCGGTTTCACTCTTCCTCTCTTCACACATTTCTTCTTCCGTCATTCAACCCTAATAATACCTTTTTTATTCTCTGTGTGCCCCTTCTCACTTCATAACTTCATACACAATATTTTCTCACTCAAACAGTTTAATATATACTCACTATAACAGAAAAAATTGAAGTACAACTAAATAATTAATTAATGACATTCCACAAGTAGATAGATACATGAATAGTATACAGAAACAGTGCGAGATCTATGCATTATTACTACCTTATAGAATCACAAAAAGACATTCATATTTATTTACAACTCCACAAAAGAATCACAAAAAACATTCTTATTTATTTACAACTCCACAAAAAGTGGAAATTTTAGACAAGTAGTACTGTATGATAGATATTCCCATATAAACTAACTTTATTTTAAAAGTATATGATTCTTATTTATTGATGGATTTCCTTCCATAAACCAACTCAGTTAGGAACATAGCCATGCAACTTAATGTACACTATTAATCACGCTTCAAGTCTGCATGTTCATATTCATGTGATTTTGGTTTTTCCTTTTCTCCCTCTCCTGCAACCATCATTCTAGTTGTCTCTGCTATTTCTGATATGGTTTCACCTATGGCATTCAACACCCCTCCCTCTCCCCCTTCACTTTGATGTTGATGCACATTCTTTACTGGTTTCACCATGCTCTCTCCAATCTCCTTCACAGTTTCACCAACTGCTCCCAACGCCTCCCTCCCTCCCTCAGTGGCTTTATCCAATGGCTTCTTCATTGTCTGTGCAGCACTGCCTAGTGTTTCTCCAATGATGCTTCCAAATGGTTTCTGTTCCCTTTCCCCAACCACCTGATTCTGAGCTTCTTTTTTGGCCTCCAGAGCCCGCTCTGCCTCCTCTTTCTTCCTTGCAGTGTACTCCTTGGCCTTCTCACCAGTTGCAGCAGCTAAACCCGTAGCAGTATCCAGTGAGTTGGCAGCAAGCTCATAAGCCTTGTGGCCTAAATACTCAACTGCTTCCTCAACTGCATTAGTGGCAGCCTTGGTTCCCTCCACAGTAATCTCAGTAGAGTAAAGAGCAGCACTCCAACCTGTCAGTATAGCATTGTCCCTCAAATCCGCAGCCACTTCGGAAGCACTCTTGCCAGTTTCCACTGGGACATCTTTATCTTGTGCAGCTTCCTCTCCAACATTCTGAGCATTCATGCCACCACCAGATCTGGCCTTCTCATCAGGTGGTGTAGTGAGGTCCACTGTACCAGTCCTGTCCTTTGCTTCACCAGAAGCCTTCTGGCCCTTAACTCCTTCTTCAAGATTTCCTTCTTGACCCTTCTTCTCTCTTGTGACTTCTTTTGCCTGTGTCTCCTCTTCATTTCCCTGATTGTTTCTCTCTTTGGCAGCTTCAATTTCAGCTTGTTTTTTTCCCTCTCTTTCATACCTCTCCTTAGCAGCTTCAATTACATTCATTGCTTTTTGTTGAGCTTCGGCTCTGTACTTGGAAATATCTTCCAGGCTAGGCTGTTCATTTTGTTCTCTTCCTCTTCCTTGTTCCTCACCACCACCCTATAATAAATTAATAATCCCAAAATGTTAAAATAATTGGTGAAGATAGTTTGTATTACTACAACTTTATTTACTTTTAAACAAGTATTTAAGGAAGGATTAATAATACAAACTCGTCTTTTCATTCCGGAAAATAAAGTTAGAAAGATCCAAGTTTGGACTATGAGTTGAGTTTAGTCCATCATAGCACTACCCATAACCAATTTTTACCTCTTTGGTTTCAGCTTTTTCTATTCCTTTAGCTTCTAGTCTTGCTTTCTCTGCTTTTACTTTTCCTCTTGGAATATTTCTTTGTTTATCCTCTTTGCTCCACTCTTCTCCCTCTACCTGTCTTGCTCTTCTCTCGAGTTCTTCTTTTTCAACCGGACCCTTCTCTTCACCTTCTGTTTCAAATTTCCCCACATGATTAACACTCCTACCACTCTCTCTTGCTCTTCCTTCTTCACCTCCATCCTAGGATAAACCAACAATCAGAAAATGTTAAAATTATATATGAAGACACTTTGTTTTACTGCAATTATAATCACTTTTAAAAGGCCCCCTTTGAAGGGTTAACAATACAGAAACTCAAATGAGAAGACCCCTTTAGAGTATGCTTAAATTCACACAATCTCCATGATTATTACCAAATAACATATATTTGAATGTTTTTCAATCTGTAAAAAAAATGGTTAATAAAATTCGATTATATATTATGTAAATAGCTAGCCATGACCAGGTGACAATCCACACTATGTTGTAACTTTTCCTTCATTGGAAAGTACCGAGTCATATAGGCACAATTATGATACAAAGAAAGCATGTAAGAGGCTTTAGTTTTAATTTTTACCTCTTTGGTTTCATCTTTCTCTCTTCTTTGAGCTTCCTCTCTTGTTTTTTCCATTGCTCTTGTTTTCTCTGCCTCTACTTTTCCTCTTGGACGATTGTTTCTTCGTTTCTCCTCTTCGTTCCACTCTTTTCCCTCCACCACTCTTGTTCTTCCCTCGAGTTTAGCTTTTTCTCCAAAATCCTTTTTCTCTTCAGCTTTCATTTCAAACTTCTGGTCACCACCACTTTCTCCTCCTCTTCTTCCTTCTTCAACCTCCTTGTCCTTAACTATATTACCAGAACTAGCTCTATCAGAAACCAACTCTCTCTGACCCCTCCCCTTCTCACCAAATGACTTCTTTCCATCTGCCTCAGCGTGATCCTCTCTCTCTTTAACCTTCTTGCTGGGGTCTCTGCGAGGCATTTGCTGAGATGCCATTGTTTTTTTGTTCTCTCTTGCGCACAAAAAACACGGGTTTGTTTTCTTTTGTGGAGTTTGAATTTGGTTTGCGTTGTGGAGTGGAGGTGCTTAAAAAGAAGGGTTGTGTCGGTTTGAAGAGGTGGTGGTGGATGAGGTTTGCATGGAGGGGACAAGTGGTACAATGTATGATTTGTAGGTATTACAACGTGTGAGAGTGTTTCGATAACATGCATGCCATGTGTTATGGTTTGTTTGTTCAGCGCTTTTGGTTTCAGACACGTGGCAAATCGGGGGAATGCCTCTTATTACTACAACTATTGGATTCTTCATTAATAATTCTTTCACATTTATATTTTTTTCTGTTACTTTCTTCTTACAAATTTTTTAATGATAAAATATTATATTTAATTAATAAAAATAAATATAAACAAAATTTTAAATAAAATAATATCATTTTTTGAGTGTCAAAAAATTTACTTTGTGTAAAAATTTAACAGTACGATGGGGAATTTAAGTCTTTAGTTTTTATATATTAATAATTCTATTAAGTCATCTTGACATATTTTTTAGATATCGTGCTAATTTTGTTTTCAATTTTTGTTTGATTTGTCTAGTCATTTAAATTAAAAATACAAAAAATACTCGTACTTGTACTCCCGTAAGCAGCAACCTCCTCTCATTTTCTTTCCTTCATCTCTCCACATCTATATTTTCTTTCTTCATTTATCAGTCCATAATTTATCTATTTCTGATCACATTTTATAATACTTGAGAAATTAAGCTACATTTTTGTCGGATCAAATTTTTAAAGAGAGGAAGTTTATTTTTACTCTAAAGATTATTTATTCTCTATTTTTCCTTAGGATTTAGTCATCAATCTTGATGGAAATAGTTGAGAAAAGTATTCCTCTCAACTTAACCACATACTAAAATTTGTCAATGTTGTAATAACTGTTTCAGGTCCCTAGATTTTAGAGTGGTTTTCCTACTTAAACAGGAACTTCCTTGGGATAAGAAATTATAGGTAAGGGAATCTAACTTTAACTTTCAATAGTACTCTAGGCTAGAAGATTTGAATGTGAAGGGAAAGTGGTCTCAAGTTTCAATTTCTCTTACAATGATGTTATCTTATCAGATTGTTTGATTTTATGTTGTGTGAACATGTATAAATATTAGATTTTGATAGTTTGAAAGTTAAATGTTGTTTTTGATGTTGGAAAGGTTCTTGAATGTTATGAATTTTAAAATGTTATGTGATTGAATGATATGTATTATATATGAATGATGAGAATTGTATGAAATTGATGTCATACATTTGGGATAATATATAAGTTGTTGTTTGATGGTACATTATGTATGAAAAGCTATCAGATATCATCTAGCTTCACTGATGATCTTAAGTCGTATAGACCAATTCTATTGTTAATTAATCAAAATAAACCACTCAAAATGTATTGTTGCATTATTTTTCTTATATTAGTAGGTAATTTCCTACACCTGAGAACCTTTTATATGCATCTAATTTTTTTAAAAATTGCCATTCATTTCATTTAAAAAATACATTTAAGAAAAACAAATTTGGAATAAAATTAAAAAATAGTAAAAATAAACTGTATATTATGTATTATAGTTTCTTTTAATTAATAAATAAAAACACACATATGCTAGTGATAAAATAAAAATTACGGGTATATAATAATGATAAAAATAAAAAAAATACAAATACATAAAAAAATATAAATACACATAAATTTTTGATGAATTAAAATATTACAATATAAATTTATAGTTTATTTTAATAAATATAAATACTCATATAGTAACGATAAAATTAAAAAATACAGATACACAAATAAAAAAATGCAATATTCAGTTATGATAAAAAAAA
>Ga0123341_1001584_pt1 | contig 17461 bp, 12 predicted proteins | sample Turbeapinknodule_FD_89959 | JGI IMG/M metagenome (GOLD analysis project Ga0123341, IMG submission 89959) | Root nodule microbial communities of legume samples collected from Mexico - Turtle bean Mexico pink nodule | ecosystem: Host-associated > Plants > Roots > Nodule | place: Mexico: Nepantla...
CATTTTATTTACCTGTTTCGAGAATCCCACCCAGATAAATTGGCTACTTCAGTGAGAGCAGCTCTCCATTTGTTGCACCTGAGGTCTTCCTGATGCTTTACAAAGGCTTGTTCATAGCTCCCACTCTGCTTCCTCACATGAGATGGGTCTATGTTGTAAAACACTGGAATCACAATTTGTCCTTGGTTTTTCTGGCATTCAAGAATCTTGCTGAGTTCTTCTAGGCACCACTTTGAGGAAGCATAGTTCTCTGACATGATCACAATCGATACATGAGAATCTTCGATTGCTTTGATGAGTCCCTGTGAGATTTCATCTCCCTTCTCAAGCTTGTAGTCAATATAGGTTTCTACTTTTTTTTGCTTCAAAGCCTCATAAAGATGGCTGGTGAAGTTCATGCGAGTGTCCTCACCTCGAAAGCTTAGAAAAACATCATATTTTTTACAAGACGTCGTAGAAGAAGAGTTAGAGGAAGAAGCGACATCACTCATCAATCGTTGCTCAGCCATTATGAATCCCTAGATTTGTACCTGCAATGATTATAACAACGCACTTGAAGAAATAATTTACGTTTCAATCTGTTCTTGAGTCATGTCTTTAACATTATTACTTGGAATGTAAAAATATTCCTAACATGGGATCAACAAGTTCAAACTTCAAAAGTTCTGCTCACTTACAAAAGAAAAAATAGACATGTTTACCAAATTGCTAATGTGATTTTTTAGATGTTTTGAAAACCTTGGAGATTTATTTTGCCTTGATTAATGTCTTGTATTTTGTTGGGTTTGCAACAATAACAAACAAAAGAAAACACTTTTATTCACTAGAAGGTTTTAAACACAAAATTCTCGCTAGATACAATGTTATACATATAAAGTGCTCTATATATAAAACTAAGAAACAGAAACTTAATATGACAATTAAGTCTAAACATTTAATACATACATCTAGCGGTTTGACCAGACTTTACACTACTAGACGCTCCCTTGGTAGACAGTCTTCTGCGCTCTTCGCTTGACCATCATGATTTAATGTAACCTTTACTCTAAATTATAGAAGATCTTACGCATCACTTTCTTTTATCCTAAAATAAAAAGTTAATCCGCAGGAGACATTACTTGAATCTCCATCTTGGCAAGGAATTTCTAAACACATCTACGTGATACTTCTCCGATGCTATGTTCTCAATTCTAACCTCCCAAGACTCAACAACATTTCTCACGAAGTGCAATCTAACATCTTTGTGTTTGGTCCTCTCGCAGTAAACTTGATAATCAACTAGATGTATGTCATTTTGACTATCACAGTGAATAGTCAAAAAATCCTAATAAGACCCATCTTTCTTATAATCCCCTTCAACCACAAATCCTCCTTCACCCCTTATGTGAGAGTGATATACTCTATTTGGATAGTAGATAAAACTACCATTGATTGCAATTTGGATTTCCAACAATATGTAGTTCCAAATCATATGAAAACATACCCAAAATGATACTTTTTGGTATCAACATTCCCTACTTAGTTTCCATTCATAAACCCTTCTACATTGCCTCCACTATGCGTAGACCATCTATACACCAGACCAAATGATTGATAAGTGTCGTATTTCAGTAATATTTCATATTAAAATACAAGCACTTATGGATATTAATAAATAAAATAACTATAATATAACCCCTAATTTATGAATTTAAACCTTTTTACATATTTGTGATTATAATTTGAATAAGAACGATTTACTCCCAAATTTGTGTTAATTTTATGATTTTAGGGAAAAATAGAGATGAAAAGGCAAAAAGATAATAGACAAAGATACAAAAAGAAAAGTTGTATCGCTCTAGCACTGGCTCAAGCCAAGATGCTAGCATGTTTGCCTCACCCCCAAAGAGCGTCAACACAACCTTAGAGTACCAAGATAGTCTACATCTTGATTCTCCATGATCCAAAGTCGTTCTTCTTAAACAACTTCTTGAAGTCAAACTTGGTGTGGTCATATTTTCAACTTCTTGACTTTCTTTTTCTTGTCCCCACAAACGGTGTCAATTGTTGGGTTCACAACAATAACAAGCGAGAAACACAAAAACAAGATTGAAAGAAAGCACTTTTATGTACAGGAAGATTCTATGCACAAAGAATTCTCACTAGATACAATGTGTCATCTATAGACATAAAGTGCTCTATATATACAACCCAAGAAACAGAATAACAAAAAACCGTCAAGACAATCAAGCCTAAACATTTAATACATACATTAGACATGCATCATATATAGTATGTCCAGATTTAACACTACTAGGCACTTCCCCAGTATCCAATCTTCTAAGAACGATCATGATTTAGAGTTAATCATTATTTGGAATCCCTAATGGTCCATTTCGGAAAATCATAAGCTAAGTAAACGATTTGATAAAAAAAAAAAAAGAGAACCTAATAAAATAACATGATGAATATTACACTATATCAAGTCACAAAATTCAAACTTCAGATTCAGACAAAGAGAAAAACACAGCTCACTGTCAGACAGAAGCAACTGATAGTTAACTATGCAGTATATTCAAGACACTGCAGCTGTTAAATTGACAGATCGTTTAAAACACTGTGAACATTGAATAAAAATTGCTGAGTATCATATAGTACTTAAATGATATTGACGATTGCTATGAGTAACACTGTGGAAATTGAAAGCAAATATTGTCATGGAAAACAATAAGAAATTTAAATCAGCCATATTCCTTTAACTTGTATAATTTGTAACTGAAAATGGAGAGAAATACCTGACCAGAGATACAACTTCTTGGAACAGAAAATGCAGATTCTTCTCTTCAACCAAGAGCTTTTCTGAGATTCCTGCACACAATAACTATGATCAGAGCAGAAGTTCATGTCTTGTAAAAAGTCTTGGCTTAGCTTCTTTATCAGCAAGGGTCCCACATCCCCTAAACAAACGCGTTTTATGTTCACTTTTTGACTATGCAAAGCAAAGACGAAAAATGAATGTGAAGAGTTGGATGAATGCAAGTGTTGATGATTACGTCACTGTCATCAATAGTTGCAGAGATTAAAATAAATAGGAACAACACTGAGATTTTAAGAGATATATAGAAAGAGAAAGCAATAATCAATTAACTTTAAGAATTATTCTTCATTTTCATAAATTATTTATTTTTAATTTATTAACTCTAAAGAATAGTTTATCTTAATAATTAAGCTATGAGAAAATAAACAGTACGACGAAGAGAGTAAATATCTTAAAGAATATATCTTTCTCAGGCATTATTAGTGCCATGTGAAAAGGAGAGGAAGGAGATGAGAGAAAAAGGATGTTAATTTTGCAGATTGAACATTACTCTTGTTGGTCATTAATTTTGTTCGAAATTATGGAAATTGAGGTATTTTGATGCATCAAATGTCTCCTTTTTCTTGCTCTTTCTTGCAAAGTAGCCAAGTACAATGCATATAAACATTACTAACTGTTCATTCTCCAATTTCTAACAGATATTTCTCTTGTGCTTTAAAACAAGTAGAAAACCATCAGAATATGAAGGACACTATAATTCGAAACAATTATTTTATATCATTTATTCTAATAGATTGCTTTAAACCAAATTATGATAATTATATTTTTTATACTATATCCCTATAGAACCTAATAGTACCTCACCAGTACCCAGTTTACATCACATCATTCATAACCAAAATACACGGTAAACCAAATTATCAATGTACCTATATATGCAAGTATACAAGAAGTTCAATAGTCCTGCATCTATCTTTCTTTTGTTCTCACCACGAGCCTCTGCCTTTTGACTCTACCAGGGTACCATTAAGTAATCAAATTTAACTTTGACAAAGTCATCAATATTCCTAAAGGTGTTGTGTTTGGCCATGTGATTAGTGCATCTACAATCCAAGTTAAACCATCATTCATAATAAAACACCTTCTTACTGCTCATCTCATCATCACTGATATCTCTGCACTCACTCATTCAGATCACTCATTTCCTTTCATCCACTCCATTTTCTACCATGCCTGCTGAATTGATTACCGGTGCTCTTGTGTTAAATGGTTTATTCACAATTTGGCTTCTCCTTTCGGGGACATATTTCGTGGAAAAAAAAGGAACTATTAATAAGATAATAGATTTTAACATGTTTTATAATATATCTCTTAATTTAAACAAGTCACTTACTTAGTTAATAGTATAATAATAGCCACTCATTCATAAATGCAATACAGATGTTGCAGTTTGTGATGTGGGGAAGACTAAAAAATTATTACGCCTTTCATGACTACATTAACCCTGCATTGCACTAAGTCATTGGCAAAAGCTAGCAGCAGCTGACTGAATCCATTCATCCTTGTCCTATCATGGCATTAGAACTTGTTGGTTTGGTGGTGCTCTTCTTTCTGCTTTCCTTCAGGTTGCATTCCAGAAGCTAGCTTCTCCTCAAATTCTCGATTTCTTTCATGCAAGAGAGCTTGATCAAAAGCTCCTCAACAAGTTGGAAACCAAGTTGCACTCAATCAATTCTCTGGCTGATGATGCAGAGCGAAAGCAGTTCACGGATCCACATGTCAGAAACTGGCTGCTTAAGGTCAAAGATGCTGTCCTTGATGCAGAGGATCTCTTAGATGATATACAAAAACTCTCCAAAAGCCAAGTGGATACTGAATCTGAATCTCAAAGCTGTTCAGGCTGTACTTGCAAGGTACCCAATTTCGTTAAATCTTCTCCTATTAGTTCCCTTAACAAGGAAACTGAGTGTAGGATGGAACAAATCCTTGACGACTTAGAATTTCTCTCAAGCCAAAGGGGTGATCTAGGATTGAAAACAGCTAGCGGTGTTGGATATGGGTTGAGTAGTGAACTGCCACAGAAATCACAAACAACGTCTTTGGTTGTTGGAACTGATATTTATGACAGAGATCACGATAGAGAACTGATATTTATGGCGGAGATCATGATAAATAACTGATGTTTAACTAGCTGACATCTCACATCCACGACCGTAACCAGCCATCAAGCCATCAATACTTTCTATAGTGGGAATGGGGGAGTGGGTAAACATGTATTCAATGCAAAGGTGGGCTAAATTTGTTGTCAAAGTCTGGATTTATCTGTCAGATGAATTTGATGTTTTCAAGATATCAAGAGCAATTCTTGAGGCTGTTACAAGATCAGCTCATGATAGTAGAGATTTGGAGATGGTTCACAAAAGATTGAAAGAAAAATTGACAGGCAAGCCTTCTTGTTTTGGATGACGTTTGGAACGGAAACCAACCTAAATGGGAGGAAGTGTGGAAGACCCTTGTTTTCGGGGCCCAAGGGAGTAGGATTCTTGTCACCACACGTAGTAAGGAAGTTGCTTCTACCATGCGGTCAGAGGATCAGTCCCTTAAGCAATTACAGGAAGATCATTGCTGGAAGTTGTTTGCTAAACATGCATTCCGAGATGATGATACTCAACCAAATCAAGAGTGTAGGGAGATTGGCATGAAGATTGTTAAAAAATGTAAAGGACTACCTCTTGCCTTGAAAACAATGGGAAGTTTGTTATACAACAAATCATCTGTTTCAGAATGGGAAACTGTGTTCCAAAGTCAAATATGGGAATTTTCATAAGAGTGTTATGATATTGTTCCAGCTTTAGCATTGAGCTATATTCCCCTTCCTTCCCACCAAAAGGCCTACTTTGCCTATTGTGCCCGGTTCCCCAAGGATTATGAGTTTAAGAAGGAGCATTTGATGCATTTGTGGATGACTGAAAATCTCCTACACTGTCGTCAACATAGTAGGACTCCTGAAGAAGTTTGCCAACAATACTTCAATGATCTACTATCAAGGTCCTTCTTTCAACCATCAGGTGAAAACGAAGAAGTATTTGTCATGCATGACCTTCTACATGATTTGGAAAAATATGTTGGTGGGGACATGTATTTGAGGTTGGAAGTTGATCAAGAAAAACATATACAAAAAGCAACTCGTCATTTTTCAGTTGAACTTGGTCACTACTCGTCATATACGCACATTTATTTCAACAAGTACGAGACTGAATGGTTTAGGCTATGGCTGGCAGTGCTATATGTCGATGCATGAATTGTTCTCCAAGTTTAAGTTCATACTATCTTATCTCTGTCTCATTGTCTGACCTTCAAGAATTACCTGACTCTGTTGCCAATCTTGAGCATCTTCGTTCCTTAGACCTCTCCAACACTGCACTAAAAAGACTAACTGAAAAGATATGTTCACTCTTCCACTTGCAAATACTGAAGTTGAAAACTACTGTAGAGATTTGGAGGAGTGGCCTTCAAATTTGCATTTACTCACAAATTTGTGTCGGCTTGAATTTATAAAGACTAATATGAGATAGGTGCCACCGCATTTAGGAAAACTGAAGAATCTTAAAGTAGTAATGAATTCTATCAATTGGGGAGCTGTAGAATATTGAGAATTCCCTAGATGCATTAGAAGCATATTTGAACAATAAAACACACCTTGTGGCACTAAAGTTGCGATGGTGGATGAATCGGAACTCTACTGATTCAAAAAAGAAAAGGAGGTAATTGAGAATCTGCAACCTTCCAAAAAGTTAAAGAAGTTGTCAATCTTTAGGTATCGTGGGAAACAATTTCCAAATTGGTTACTAGGAAACTCACTGTGGAATATGGCGTCCTTAGAGTTGGAAGCATGTCAATCTTGCCAACGTTTACCTCCCCTTGGACTTTTTCCATTTCTGAAGGTCTTGAAGATTATAGGACTTAATGGGATATTGAGTATTGATGGTGATTTTCATGGGAGCAACTCTTCTTCATTTAAATCCCTTGAAACATTGTATTTCTCCGATATGAGTCAATGGGAAAAGTGGGAGTGCCAAACTGTGACAGGTGTTTTTCCACGTCTAGGAAGGCTTTCCTTAAGAAAATGTCCAAAGTTGAAAGGAGTGTTGCTAGAGCAAGTTGTTCCTTTGGAAACACTATACATTAGTAACTGCCAACAACTTGAGGCATTAGCTCCCAAGTCGGTAGATTTAGAGCTATGTATGTGTGGAAAGCTGCAGTTGGAGTGGGCTACAATGAAAAGGCTCAAAGTGGCAGAAACCTCATTGCTGCAAATTGTTAGGTCCGACACTCTTGAAGACTTGCACATTGATTCATCCCTGGAGTCAATCAATGATGATTGTGTCTCTCTACTCACCTTTCAACTAGATTTTTTCCCAACACTCAGGACGCTTCATCTTAGTGGATTTGGTAATCTAGAGATGATTTCACAGAGTCTCATCCATCATCATCTAGAAAAGTTGACACTCAAGAATTGTTCTAAGTTAGAATCATTTCCTGGAAGCATGCATATGTTGCTTCCATCTCTCTAGTATCTATCCATACAAGACTGTCCAAGACTTGAATCATTCTCTAATGGAGGTTTGCCATCAAATCTGGAGTATCTGATAATAGAAGACTGTCCAAGAGTGGGAAAAGATTGTTTATGGCTTTTCTATTTCATGACTTGTTTATGGACGTTTCTCCTCACCTGTTTGCAAACAACATATGAAAGCACTTGTGTAAACTTTTTCAACGCAATACGAACCCAGAATAAAATAGTTGAAAGTAGAGAAAAATTTCACAAGTTTTGTAGAGGATCGCCTTGGTTTGCACACAATTTCTGACAAATTTTCCCGAAATAGTTTTTTCCTAAAATTCCAGGTAAAAATCTCGACTAAATTTGGGACAAAACGTGCCAAATTTCAAGTCTAAGGGATGAGTATTTGCCTGGGAAAAAAATCAAATAGTTTCACACACAAACGAACCTTCCTTTCAGTCCTGGCATTGATGAACAAAAAATTTATGCAAATCTAGTGGGACGAATTTGGGACTAAAATCTTAGCCAAAACTCAATAGACACAATGACGAATGTCTAGTAAAAATTTCAGACCAAAATACCCAAGGAGTAAGGTGTAGTAAGTCCCAAGTCGAGAGCAAACAAAACTAGTTTTCCGAAAACAAATCGTCCTGGCTTTTCGTCCCCGTATCTTCTTTTCTTGATTTGTTTATGGACGTGTCTCTTTACCTGGGTGCAAAAAACATACGAAAGCACTTGTGTGAACCTTTTCAACTCAATACGAACCGAGAATAAAATTGCATAAAGCAGAACAAAAATTCTAAAAAAATTCTCCCGAAGTAGTTTTTTCCTGAAATTTCACGTAAGAATCTTGACTGAATTTGGGAGAAAACGCAACAAATTTCAAGTCAAATGGATGAGTATTCGCCTGGGAAAAAAATCCAATAAGTTTCAGACACAAATGAACCTTCCTTTCAGCTCTGGCAGTGATGAAAAAAAAAATTATTTCAAATCTTGTGGGACGAATTTCGGGCTCAAATCTCAGCCAAATCGCAATAGACAAAATGGCGAATGTCTGGTAACAACTTCATACTAAAATACCCAAGGAGTAAGGCGTAGCAAGTCCAAGACCGAGAGCGAAAAAAACTAGTTTTCCAAAAACAAAAGGTCTTGGTTTTTCTTCCCCGTATCTTCTTTTCGTGATTTGTTTATGGACGTAACTCCTTACGTGGGTCCAAACCACATATGAAAGCACTTGTGTGAACTCTTTCTATGGAATACAGACCAAGAATAAAATTGGAGAAAGTAGGGCCAAATTTCATAAGTTTTGGTAGAGGATATAACCTTGGTTTGCACAAAATTTCTAAAAAATTCTCTTGAAATAAATTTTTCTTGAAATTCCACGTCAGAATCTCGACTGAATTTGGGACAAAGTGCGATAAATTTTAGTTCAAAGGGATGAGTATTTCCTTGGGAAACAAATTAAGCAGTTTCCTACATAAATAAACCTTCCTTTCAGCTCTGGTAGTGATGAACAAAAATTTTATTGCAAATCTTGTGGGAAGAATTAGGGGCTCAAATCTCATCCAAAACTCAACACACACAATGACGAATGTCTAATAAAAATTTCAGACCAAAATACCCAAAGAGTAAGGTGTAGTAAGTCCCAGACTGAGAGCCAACAAAACTGGTTTTCAGAAAACAAAACGTCTTGGCTTTTTTTCCCCATATCTTCCTTTCATGATTTGTTTAGTGACCTACCTCCTTACCAGGGTGCAAACAACATATGAAAGCACTTGTGTGAACTTTTTCAACGCAAAACGGACCCAGAATAAAATTGCAGAAAGTATGTCCAAATTTCACAAGTTTTGGTAGAGGATAGCCTTGATTTGCAAAAAAATTCTGAAAAATCTTCTGAAATAGTTTTTTCCTGAAATTCCACGTAAGAATCTAGACTGAATTTGGGTGAGAACACGACAAATTTCAGGGCAAAAGGATGAGTATTTGCCTGGAAAAAAATCAAGGAATTTCACACACAAACGAACCTTCCTTCCAACCCTCGCAGTGATCAAAAAAAATTTATTGCAAATCTTGTGGGACAAATTTGGAGCTCAAATCTAAGCCAAAACTCAATAAACAAATTGACGAATTTCTGGTAAAAATTTTAGTCTAAAATACCCAAGGATTAAGGCGTACTAAGTCCCCGACTGAGATGGAACAAAACTGGTTTTCCAAAAACAAAACGTCCTAGTTTTTCTTCCCTGTATCTACTTACCTGGCTGCAAACAACATATGAAAGCACTTGGTTAAACTTTTTCAACGCAAAAAGGACCCAGAATGAAATTGCATAAAGTAGGGTCAAATTTCATAAGTTAGGGTAGTGGATAGCCTTGGTTTGCACAAAAATTATGAAAAGTTCTCCCGAAATAGTTTTATCCAGAAATTCCACGTAAGAAGCTCTATTGAATTTGGGAAGAAAAGCGACAAATTTCAGGTCAAACGGATGAGTATTCGCTTGGGAAAAAAAGCAAGCAGTTTCACACACAAACAAACCTTCCTTCCAACCCTGGCGGTGATAAACAAAAAATTTACTGCAAATCTTTTGGGACGAATTTGGGGCTCAAATCTCACCCAAAACTCAACAGACACAATGAAGAATGTCTGGTAAAAATTTCAGACCAAAATACCCAAGGAGTAAGGCGTAGTAAGTCCTAGACTGAGAGAGAACAAAACTGGTTTTCCGAAAAAAAAATGTCCTGGCATTTCTTCCCCGTATCTTCTTTTCGTTATTTGTTTATGGACGTGCCTCCTTATCTGGGTGCAAACCATATGAAAGCACTTGTGTGAATTTTTCAATGCAAAAGGGACCCAGAATAAAATTGCTTAAAGTATGGCCAAATTTCACAAGTTTTGGTAGAGGATAGCCTTGGTTTGCACAAAATTTCTGAAAAATTATTCCAGAATAGTTTTTTTTTCTGAAATTCCACTTACGAATCTCGACAGAATTTGGGACAAAACGCGACCAATTTCAGGTCTAACGGATGAGTGTTCACCTGCGAAAAAAATCAAGCAGTTCACACACAAACGAACCTTCCTTCCAGCCCTGGCAGTGATGAACAAAAAATATACTGCAAATCTTGTGGGACCGATTTGAGGCTCAAATCTCACCCAAAACTCAATAGACACAGTGACGAATGTCTAGTAAAAATTTCAGACCAAAATACCCAGGGAGTAAGGCGTAGTAAGTCCCAGACTGAGAGCGAATAAAACAAGTTTTCCGAAAAAAAAAGCGTCCTAGCTTTTCTTCCCTGTATCTTCTATTCGTGATTTGTTTATGGTCGTGCCTCCTTACCTTGGTGCAAACAACATATGAAAGCCCTTGTGTAAACTTTTTCAACGCAAAACGGACCTTGAATAAAATTGCAGAAAGTAGGGACAAATTTCACAAGTTTTGGTAGAGGATAGCCTTGATTTGAACAAAAATTCTGAAAAATTCTCCCGAAATAGTTTTTTCCTGAAATTTCACGTAAGAATCTCAACTGAATTTGGGACGAAACGCGACCAACTTCAGTTCAAACATATGAGTATTCGCCTGCTAAAAAAATCAAGTAGTTTCACACACAAACGAACCTTTATTCCAGCCCTGGCAGTGATGAACAAAAAATATACTGCAAATCTTGTGGGACGTATTTGGGGCTCAAATCTCACCCAAAACTCAATAGACACAATGACGAATGTCTGGAAAATATTTCAGACCAAAATACTCAAGGAGTAAGGCGTAGTAAGTCCCAGACTGAGAGCGAACAAAATTGGTTTTTCAAAAACAAAACATCCTGGATTTTCTTCCCCGTATATTCTTTTCGTGATTTGTTTATGGATGTGCCTTCTTAGCTGGGTGCAAACAACATATGAAAGCCCTTGTGTGAACTATTTCAACGCAAAACGAACCCAGAATAAAATTGCAAAAAGTAGGGGCATATTTCACAAGTTATGGTAGAATCGCCTTGATTTGAACAAAAATTCTAATAAATTCTCCCGAAATAGATTTTTCCTGAAATTCCACGTAAGAATTTCAACTGAATTTCGGACGAAATGTGACCAATTTCATTTCAAACGGATGAGTATTCGCCTGTGAAAAAAAAACAAGTAGTTTCACACACAAACGAACCTTCCTTCCAGCCCTGGCAATGATGAACAAAAAATATACTGCAAATCTTGTGGAATGAATTTGGGGCTCAAATCGCACCCAAAACTCAATAGACCCAATGACAAATGTCTGGTAAAAATTTCAGACCAAAATACCCAAGGAATAAGACGTAGTAAGTCGGAGATTGAGAGTGAACAAAACTAGTTTTCCGAAAACAAAACGTCCTAGCTTTTCTTCCCCATATCTTCTTTTCTTGATTTGTTTATGGATGTTCCTCCTTACCTGGGTGCAAAAAACATACGAAAGCACTTGTGTGAACTTTTTCAACGCAAAATGGACCGAGAATAAAATTGCAGAAAGTAGCGCCAAATTTCACAAGTTTTGGTAGAGGGTAGCCTTGATTTGCACAAAAATTCTAAAAACTTTTCCCGAAATTGTTTTTTCCTGAAATTTCACGTAAGAATCTCGACTGAATTTGGGACGAAAAGCGACAAATTTCAGGTAAAACGGATGAGTATTCGCCTGCGAAAAAAATCAACCAATTTCACACACAAACAAACCTTTCTTCCAGCTCTGACAGTGATGAACAAAAAATATACTACAAATCTTGTGGGAGGAATTGGGGTCAAATCTCACGCAAAACTCAATAGACACAATGACGAATGTCTGGGAAAACCTTCATACCAAAATACCCAAGGAGTAAGGCGTACTAAGTCCCAGACTGAGAGCGACCAAAACTGGTTTTCCGAAAACAAAACATCCTGGATTTTCTTCCCCGTATCTTCTTTTCATGATTTGTTTATGGATGTACCTCCTTAACAGGGTGCAAACAACATATGAAAGCCCTTGTGTGAACTTTTTCAACGGTAAACGGACCCAGAATAAAATTGCAGAAAGTAGGGGCAAATTTCACAAGTTTTGGTAGAGTCGCCTTGATTTGAAAAAAAATTCTAAAAAATTCTCCCGAAATAGTTTTTTCCTGAAATTCCACGTAAGAATGTCAACGGAATTTGGGACGAAATGCGACCAATTTCATGTCAAAAGGATGAGTATTCGTCTGCGAAAAAAAATCAAGCAGTGTCACACACAAATGAACCTTCCTTCCACCCCTAGCAATGATAAACAAAAAATTTCGTGCAAATCTCGTGCGAATTTGGTGCTCAAAACTCACCCAAAACTCAATAGGCACAATGACCAATATCAGGTAAAAATTTCAGACCAAAATACACAAGGAGTAAGGCATAGTAAGTCCCAGACTTGGAGCGAACAAAACAACTTTTTCGGAAACTAAACGTCCTTGATTTTTTTCTCGGTATCTTCTTTTCCTGATTTGTTGGTGTACGTGCCTCCTTAACTGGGTGCAAACAACATATGAAAGCACGTGTGTGAACTTTTTCAACGCAAAACGAACCCAGAATAAAATTGAAGAAAGTATGGCCAAATTTCACAAGTTTTGGTAGAGGTTAGACTTGGTTTGCACAAAAAATTCTGAAAAATTCTCTCGAAAAAGTTTTTCTTGAAATTCCACGTAAGAATCTCGACTGAATTTGAGACGAAACGCGACAAATTTCAGGTCAAACGGATGAGTATTCGCCTGCGAAAAAAATCAAACAGTTTCAGACACAAACGAACCTTCATTCCAGCAACGGCAGTAATGAACAAAAAATATACTGCAAATCTTGTGGAAAAAATTTTGGGGTCAAATCTCACCCAAAAATCAATAGACACAATGACGAATGTCTGGTAAAAATTACAGACCAAAATACCCAAGGAGTAAGGCGTAGCATGTCTCGGACTCAGAGCGAACAAAACTGGTTTTCCGAAAACTAAACGTCCTTGTTTTTCTTCCCCGTATCTCCTTTCCGTGATTTTTTTATGGACGTGCCTCCTTACCTAGGTGCAAACAACATATGAAAGCACTTGTGTGAAATTTTTCAACGCAAAACAGACCCAGAATAAAATTGCAGAAAAAAGGGCCAAATTTCACAAGTTTTGGTACAGGGTAGCCTTGGTTTGCACAAAAACTCTAAAATCTCTCCCGAAATATTTTTTTCCTGAAATTCCATGTAAGAATCTCGACTGAATTTGGGACGAAACCCGACCAATTTCAGGTCAAAGGGATGAGTATTCGCCTGGGAAAAAAATCAAGCAGTTTCACACACAAACGAACATTCAATCAAGCCCTGGAAGTGATGAACAAAAAATGTATTGCGAATCTTGTGGGACGAATTTGGGGCTCAAATCTCACTCAAAACTCAATAGACACAATGAAGAATCTCTGGTAAAATTTTCAGACCAAAATACACAAGGAATAAGGCGTAGTAAGTCCCAGACTGAGAATGAACAAAACTGGTTTTCCGAAAACAAAACGTCCTGGCTTTTCTTCCCTGTATCTTCTTTTTGTGATTTGTTTATGAACTTGCCTCCTTACCTAGGTGCAAACAACATATGAAAGAACTTATGTAAACTTTTTCAACGCAAAACGGACCCATAATAAAATTGCATAAAGTAGGGGCAAATTTCACAAGTTTTTGTAAAGGATAGACTTGGTTTGCACAAAAAATTCTGAAAAATTCTCTCGAAATAGTTTTTTTCTAAAATTCCACGTAAGAATTTCGACTGAATTTGAGACAAAACGCGACAAATTTCAGGTCAAACGGATGAGTATTCGCCTTCGAAAAAATGAAGCAGTTTCACACACAAACGTACCTTCCTTCCTACCCTGGCTGTGATGAACAAAAAATTTAATGAAAATCTGGTGGACGAATTTAGGGCTCAAATCTCACCCATAACTCAATAGACACAATGACGAATGTCTGGTAAAAAGTTAAGACCAAAATACCCAAGCAGTAAGGCGCAGTAAGTCCAACACTAAGAGCGAACAAAAGAAGTTTCCCGAAAAAAAAATGTTCTTCCTTTTCTTCCCCGTATCTTCTTTTCGTGTTTTGTTTATGGACGTGCCTCCTTATCTGGGAGCAGAAAACATATGAAGGCACTTGTGTGAACGTTTTCAACGCAAAACGGACCCAGAATAAAATTGCAGAAAGTAGGGCCAAATTTCACAAGTTCTGGTAGAGGATTTCCTTGGTTTGCATAAAATTTCTAAAAAATTCTCCCAAAATAGTTTATTCTTAAAATTCCATGTAAGAATCTCGACTGAATTTAGGACGAAACGTGACAAATTTCAGGTCAAACGGATGAGTATTCGCCTAGGAAAAAAATCAAGCAATGTAAGACACAAACGAACCTTCCTTCAGACCTGGCAATCATGAAAAATAAATTTATTTCAAATCTTGTGGGACGAATTTGGGGCTCAAATCTCATCCAAAACGCAATAGACACAATGACCAATATCTGGTAAAAATTTCAAACCAAAATACCCAAGTAGTAAGGCGTAGTAAGTCCTAGACTGAGAGCGCACAAAACAAGTTTTCCGAAAACTAAACGTCCTGGCTTTTCTTCCCCGTATCTTCTTTTTGTGATTTGTTGATGAACGTGCCTCCTTACCTGGGTGCAAACAACATATGAAAGCACTTGTGTGAACTTTTTCAATGCAAAACGAACCCAGAATAAAATTGCAGAAAGTAAGGCCAAATTCACAAGTTTTGGTAAAGGATACCCTTGGTTTGCACAAAAATTCAGAAAAATTCTCCCGAAATAGTTTTTTTCTCAAATTCCACGTATGAATATCGAATGAATTTAGGACGAAACGCGACAATTTCAGGTCAAACGGATTATTCGCTTGGGAAAAAATCAAGTAGTTTCACAGACAAACGAACCTTCCTTCCAGCCCTGGCAGTGATGAACAAAAAATTTACTGCAAATCTTGTGGGACGTATTTGGGGCTCAAATCTCACCCAAACCTCAATAGACACAATGACGAATGTCTGGAAAAAATTTCAGACCAAAATACTCAAGGAGTAAGGCGTAGTAAGTCTCAGACTGAGAGCGAACAAAACTAGTTTTTCGAAAACTAAACGTCCTGGCTTTTCTTCCTCGTATGTTCTTTTCGTAATTTGTTGATGGACGTGCCTCCTTACTTGGGTGCAAACAACATATGAAAGCACTTGTGTGTACTTTTTCAACGCAAAACAAACACAAAATAAAATTGCAGAAAGTAGGGCCAAATTTCATAAGTTTTGGTAGAGGATAGCCTTGGTTTGCACAGAAACTCTAAAAAATTCTCCCGAAATAATTTTTTCTTGAAATTCCACGTAAGAATATCGACAGAATTTGGGACGAAACGAGACCAATTTCAGGCCAAACGGATGAGTATTCGCCTGGGAAAAGAATCAAGCAGTTTCACACACAATCGAACCTTCCTTCCAGCCCTGGAAATGATGAACAAAAATATACTGCAAATCTTGTGGGACGAATTTGGGGCTCAAATCTCACCCAAAACTCAATAGACACAATGACGAATGTTTGGTAAAAATTTCAGACCACAATACCTAAGGTGTAAGAACTAGTAAGTCCCAGACCGAGAGCGAACAAAACTAGTTTTTCGAAAACTAATTGTCCTTGTTTTTCTTCCCCGTATCTTTTTTTCGTGATTTGTTTAAGGAAGTGTCTGCTTACCTCGGTACAAACAACATATGAAAGCACTTGTGTGAACTTTTCCAATGCAAAACGGACCCAGAATAAAATTGCAGAAAGTAGGGCCAAATTTCACATGTTTTGGTAGAGGATAACCTTGGTTTGCACAAAAATTCTAAAAAAATCTCCAGAAATAATTTTTTCTTGAAATTCCACGTAAGAATATCGACAGAATTTGGGACGAAACGCGACCAATTTCAGGTCAAACGGATGAGTATTCGTCTGGGAAAAAATCAAGCATTTTCACACACAAAAGATCCTTCCTTCCGGCCCTGGCAGTGATGAACAAAAAATTTATTTCAAATCTTATCGGACGAATTTGGGGCTCAAATCTCACCCAAAACTCAATAGACACAATGACGAATGTCTGGTAAAAATTTCAGATCAAAATACCAAAGGAGTAAGGCGTAGTAAGTCTCAGACTGAGAGCGAAAAAAATTGGTTCTCCGAAAACTAAACGTCATGCTTTTCTTCCCGGTATCTTTTTTCGTGATTTGTTTATGGAAGTGCCTCCTTACCTGGGTCAAAACAACATATTAAAGCACTTGTGATGTGATTCCAATTCATAGAAGAGAATGATTCTTGACATTCTTAGGAATCAACTTGAGTTTGACAATAGTTAGGCACTTTCTCTTAGAATTGGATCAATGTTCTAAGTCAAGAACTCCCCAAAACTAGCACCAAATCCAAACTCATATGGAAGTTCCTCATATTGTCAAATTGAACCAACAAAAAGAGGTAAAAACTAAAGCACCGAATTGAATTGAAAAAGAACCAAGATGAACCGAACATAAATGAATTAAAAGGCAAAGAAACTGAAAAGAAGTGCTGGAAACTAAAATGCACCAAAGCAAAAACAGAGAAGAAGAAGAACAGCTGCTGGAAAAAGAGAATAACCGAACCAAAACTCAAGAACACATGCTAAACAAGAACAATTGAAAGATAAGGAAGGAAGGAGAGAAGAATGCTCATGAAGATGGATGTTAGGTTGGAAGATCGCGCCACTAGAAGGATGGTTGCTCCTAGATGAGTGTGCTGCCGCCACTTGAGGACACCATGGATCCTTCAAGATAAGACTAGAGAAGAAGGCTCAAAAGCTCTCCAATGTTCACTCAAAATTTGAGTATAGTTTCTTTACTCTTAATTCCAATCTGAAAAATACAAGGAGAGCACCTCTATTTATAGCCTAAGGTGCTGAAATGCAAGCTACACAAATTCAAAAACTCCCTCCCAAAAAGCTTCTAGAATCGGCGCCAAAACAAAGCATGAGGAAGGTGTGACCTCTTCCTTCACTTTGGCACCTCCTATTCTACTCCTACACCTATCTACTAACGCACCCCCCTCCTAAAGCTCCTAACTAAAGCCTAAAAGATGCTATAAC
>Ga0123341_1001586_pt1 | contig 17460 bp, 12 predicted proteins | sample Turbeapinknodule_FD_89959 | JGI IMG/M metagenome (GOLD analysis project Ga0123341, IMG submission 89959) | Root nodule microbial communities of legume samples collected from Mexico - Turtle bean Mexico pink nodule | ecosystem: Host-associated > Plants > Roots > Nodule | place: Mexico: Nepantla...
TATATTATCCTTGTGGTAGTTGAGTTGTGCTTGAGAAATTTTTGTAATAAATGAAAAAAGGCACGCACTTTCAAATAAAGAAAATAAATAGACTACTAATCTGTGTTTTTTATTATGGCCATTAGTTCTTTGACGGAAGAAACCAAAAGTATTAAAATCGCTAGTCTCTTTCTCTTCTTGTTATTGAAGATGATCCATTATTAAAAAAATATCAGCATTCTCTCTTTTAGTTGTAAATTTGTTATTTTTTACTTTTGGAGAACAAGTATTCAAGTTTGTATATTATACGAGATAATGTTCAAAATGTGTTACTTGATTAGAATATTTTTCAATAGAATGTATAGGGATTTTTTTTATATTAAGGTCACAGTATGACAGGGACTTATACAGAATACTTACAAATAATTTATTAACAAAGCTTTTAAACCATATTATTAAAGGTCTCTATCATATCTGCTCTTCAATTTTATTTTTTCTTCCGTTATCCCAATATCAATAGTTGTCTAGGTTATCCCAATATCAATTTCTCGTAAATTAGACCATAATATTATATCTTAACTCAAAGATTTATACTCCAATTAAGTGTTTCTTCCTATTATTAATGCTCCCATCATGAACCATTAATTAATGCTGCACGAATTCGCGACAAGAATTCACTTTCACAGTTGGGAAATTGGATATCGAGTCATGGCTTATGAATAAATTCGGAAGGTATTTTAAATTATACAATTTAAAAAAATATATATAATTCAAAATACAAATTGGTTCGAAAGTCAATTTCTGGATTTAGAAGATTGTGAAATTTAGAAGTCATTTTCTAAATTCAGAGAAGTCTTTCAAATTTATAGACTTTAAAATATTGTCTGATTGGAGTGGAGAAGATGATGGAGGATGTAATGATTTGGACTTAATTTTTAATTTTATTAAAGATAAATTTGAGTTTTCACAGAAAGTATAAAAGTACATGAAGAAACTATGGAAGTAGACGAAAAAATACCTAATCAATATATCATTAGAATTCGAATTAAGAATGTTCAACAATGACAAATTCTTTTTTTCAATTTTGAAGCTGGGTTTTAAAATTGGAACCAAGAACCGATCTTCCATTTGAGGCAAATTCTTCCTGCACCTCCATTGCTCCTTCATGCTCCACCACATAATACAATTCGGACTTATTTTGAATACCAACTTAGATAATCCAATAGTTGAAAACAAATCTGGAGTTTTATAACAGATAGTACAAATCAGTTTATAAATGCTAAAAACAAATCATTTTACGGTATTTCTTCCTTCACCCATACATTCTATGTAATATCAGAATTATTCTTTGATAATTTTGGATAATTCTATAATAAGGGTTCCATAAACAAAACATATTTCTGGAATAGGAAATTTGAAAGACAAAAAATAATAATTTTTTTAATTTTTAAAATGGTAAATCTAAAATTCATAAAATGTATTATGAAAAAGTATATTATGAAAATATTCAAAAAAAAGGTAATCCATAAGTATTCTTAAAATGGATAAAATGGTGTTTTTTTAGAATAATGGAATGCAAAAAGTTATTTATTGAGATATAATAGATAATTGTTATTAGTTGAGGTTTAAAATGGATAAAATGGTATTTTTTTTAAATAATGAAATGTAAAAAATTATTTATTAAAATATAACATATAATTGTTGTTAATTGAGGTGTAAGTGACATTTATTCTACTTTGCGGTTATAAACTCAGATTTGAATAATATTAACTCCTTTCCCTTCTCTAGATAAAGAAATGGCATGACTGCACCTTCACCGAGTTTTCAATTTACTTTTTCAGAGCAAAGAGATCAAATCGTATGTTAACTGTTCTTATTAGTTTCACTGTCACATTGTTTTTATTTAAATAAATTTTTAAATGAATACTAGAGGCCAATTCCAAATCTTAAATCCGATGCGGGATTGTGTATCAGATTAAATGATCCAGTTTGTGTTTTAAATTTATAAATTAAATTGTTGATTACGGTACACAATTCTAAATTCGATTTAAAGTTTTGAACTGATCAATTCGACATTTATTTCAAAAAAGAAGATATATTTAGTATTTAAAAATTATATGGAGGTGTAGGAAGAAGAAACGGAGGTGCAGGGAGAATTTGGCCTCTGATGAGGATAGCCCATCGAGCTCATATACAGTGGTGCTTTGAAGTTCCTGCTGGATAAGGTCTGAGTTCCCTTAATTCACATCAAAGCTCTTGCATCCTTCTTGGCAATCCATTTTTGGATGTGATTTTGGTGACAAATCAATGGTCATTATTTTTTTTAATGCTATTTTTATTTTAATAATTAATTATTTGTTGAACATTTTTTTTCTCTTAATATTAATGGAATGTTGGGATAACACTTTATTTAATTTTTCTTTTGGTCAAAAAATAAAGTAAAGAATGATTAATTTAAATAAAAATTCAAGATGATGATAATGAGATATTGAGTGTAAGAAGATTCAGACTAAAAGTAATTTATTCTATTTATTCTACTTCAATGACAAAGTAGTAAAAATAAAACGTTGAAATTACTAAAAAAGTCTTTGCTTCTTTCTCAGTGTTTTTTTAACTCAAATATTTTGTATTTGTTTTAAGTTCAATTAGTTTGTGATTGGATAGTGTAATTCAATTGAACTCTCATCATTAATGTGCTTTAGAGTTCTTATGGAGCAAGAGGTTTCGAGATGCAACTAGTACAACTTAAAAATTGAAACACAGCAAAAAATCTTTGATTCTCTCTATTGATGTTTTTATTTTTGTAATGTTTTACATGTATTTTAAATTTCATTAGTATATCTCTATAGAGTAATTGATAATTGATAGGTTTAAGAAGACTAAATATTCAATTAATTTATTATCATTAACGTTGAAGTAGTAATATGATTTTCGCAAAACATTACTCCATTGTTGAAGTGGATGAAGGAGTTACAAGAAGGGATTGAACTGTGATCTTTTAACAACTTTTGGTTTTATCATATTTTTGCTTAAGCTATTAACTATCAAAAGATTCATAGAGGCAAGAAAACGCTATTCAATGAATTAAATATTCTTAAGAAAATATGAAATAACGATGCATACGCTATCCTAAGTCATTTTTTTCAAAACAAAAACTTTATTCATGCTTCTGAATGGGTAAATAATATCAGTTTTGAATGAAGTTTTGCAGATATAATAAATGACAAATATAAAACTTGTTTCAAAGTACGAGGCCAACTATATAGGAATAGAAACCCTTCACATTCAATTTTTTTAATCTACCAAAATCAACCAGCAAACAATGAACTATATACACATGATGACATACAAAATAATTGTACTCTGCCTTGTATTTTATTAGAAAACGAACCTGAAAATGCAAGGTCAAGCAAACTAAGGAGCAAAAACAGTGCCTAAATTACATTCCAGGACAATAAATGTAACTTGTAAAGGCAAAGACTCTTAAATTATTGAGAAAATTCATGGATGCCGAATGACGCTAAATCAAATCGAAGACATTCATTCCAGTTCAAATCCATTAATAATGCCAAGTGACTGAATATAATAAAAATTATTCTCTCTCAAAGGGGCAATCCCTACTCAGATGACGACTGATAGTCACTGATAATCTGGCCGTAAATTATTCGCCTTGCAAGGATGCCCGAGCAATCTCTAGAGCCTCCTCCACTGAAGTTGCGTTTTGAAGTTTGGCTTTATCGATCACAGGTTGACTTCTGGCGAGTTTAGGAAGGAGTTGAAATTCCTGAGTTAAAAAACAAAAAACTAAGCATTAGGTTTTCTCTTTCAATGATCCAGGTTTATTGAAATGAATTCTCAATTATATGGGTTAGTTCTGAATATAAATTCTGTGATTTACTAGTGTAATTGTATAGAAATAGAACTTAGGCTCTATTTAGATAAACTTCTGCCTAAATATAAAATACTAAGAGAAGAAAATGAGATAAAATGCTTTGAGCTTTTTCCATAAACAATAACTAACAAATAGTTAATTTTTATAGAAACTCTTATTTATTTATTTTATAAAAGTTTAAGTGTATAAATTGATTTTAGCTTACAAGAATTAATTTAAGTTTTTTAATTTCTTCTCTTCAAAGTACAGACTGAAACAGAGCCAAGCTAACAAAAATAACTGCTGACCAACAGTGTTATCGTGCTCTATCCGCATTTAATGATACCAATAAAAACTAAAGCAACTTTGCCGAATTTTCATAAAGATGCCATATATTATGGCAAATAAACTCCATAAGTATATATAGGATTAGGATACTCTGTAGTTTCTAAAAGAACTACCATATGCTCATTTCTAAATTTCAAGCTTAAATTTACTTTAATTAAATTTTAAAAGATAAAATTGTTATTAAAATAAATCAATAGACTAGATGATGCAGTTCTTTATAAATCTGTAGACGATCTTAATCTTCATCTTTAGTATATAATCTAAACATCAACAAAAGGTTAACAAGTTTTGGTCTCCACATGTTCTATCAATTCCATTATAATTATTTGGTAAATTTGGATAAAAAAATTGTTAAAAGTGCCTTATCTCGACAAAAATCATGAAAAAAAATGAAATGATGTCTTGAGCAAAAGAAAAAATATAAATTAACACAAATCAATATTCAATAACTTTTTTTTATGCAATATCAATTTTTGTCTTATCTAAAAGTATAAAAATGCAGAAAGACGGTCCAGGTAGGATTGTTCAAAATGCAATCTAAATCCAAATAAATTGATTGTATTTAAAATCCATATCCACTTTAACTTAGATCAAATATATTTGGATTTCTTTTAAATCTATTTAAAGTGGGTTAAATCTAGATTAAATCCACTTTGTTAATTAGATCAAATCTACTTTGTCAATTATATTAAATTCATTTTGATATGGACACAGACTGATTTGGCTTGAACTCGGTCTAAACCGACTCAAACCGGACGCGGACCAACTCGGCTCTACATGGCTCGACATCGGGCCGGTCTGGGCCTAGATGACTCAACATCGACCCAGGCACGAACAACTCGACAACGGCCTGGGCCCAGAAGACTCGACATCGGTCCAGGCCTGAACAACTCGACATTGGCTCAGCCTGCTCGACTCAACATCGACTCGGGCCCGAACGTCTCGACATCGGCCCGGGCCTACTCAGCTCGACATCGGCCTGAGCCCTCTTGACTCGACATTGGCCCGGGCCCGCTCGGCTCAACATCGGATCAGGCCCGAATGATTCAAAATAAGCCTGGGCCTGTTCGACTCTACATCGACCCAGGCCCGCTCGACTCGTCATCTACACGGGCCCACTCGGCTCAACGTCGACCCTAGCTTGCTCGACTCAACATCAGCCTGGGCCCGGACGACTCATCATCGGCCTCAACCCACTCGACATCGGCCAGGGCCTGAACGACTCGACAACAGCCCGGGCCAGCTCGACTCGACATCAGCCCGGGCCCGAATGATTTTAAATCGACCCGGGCCTGCTCATCTCGACATCGGCTCAAGGCTGCTGGGCTCGACATCGACTCGGGCTCGCTCGTCTTGACATCTGCCTAGGCCTGCTCGGCTTGACATCGGCCCGGGCAACTCAACATCAGCCTTGGCCTAGACAACTCAGCATCGGCCCAACCTTGCTTGGCTCAACATGGGCTCAGGCCTGCTCAGCTCGACATCGGTTTGGGTTCGCTCGAGTTGACATTAGCCCTGGCTTTGTCGTCTGGATATCGAACCTGAAAGACTCAGCTCGACATGGGCCTGGACTGGCTCGACTGGACATTGGCATGGGCTAACTCAGCTCATTATTGGTCTTGGCCGACTCGGGTCGACTCAATATCGGCACGGGCCTGGACGACTCAACATCGATCCAGGCCCGAACAACTCGACAATGACCCGGGCCAGCTCTACTCGACATTGGTCGAGCCCGAATGATTTTAAATCGGCCCAGGCCTGCTCATCTCGACATCGGCTCAGGGTTGTTGGGCTCGACATCGGCTCGGGCTCGCTCGTCTTGACATCTGCCTGGGCCTGCTCGGCTTGACATCGGTCCGGGCAACTCAACATCGGCCTTGGCCTAGACAACTCGGCATCGACCCAACCTTGCTCGGCTCAACATGGGCTCGGGCCCACTCATCTCGACATGGGAATGGGCCCCCTCGTCTCGACATGGGCTCAGGCCCGCTCAGCTCGACATCGGCTTGGGTCCGCTTGAGTTGACATTAGTCCTGGCTTTGTCGTCTGGATATCGAACCTGAAAGACTCAGCTCGACATGGGCCTGGACTGGCTCGACTGGACATTGGCATGGGCTAACTCAGCTCATTATTGGCCTTGGCCGACTCGGGTCGACTCAATATCGGCACGGGCCTGGACGACTCAACATCGACCCAGGCCCGGACAACTCAACATCGACCCAGGCCTGGACTGGCTTTGTCGTCTGGATATCGAACCTGAAAGACTCAGCTCGACATGGGCCTGGACTGGCTCGACTGGACATTGGCATGGGCTAACTCAGCTCATTATTGGCCTTGGCCGACTCGGGTCAACTCAAATCGGCACGGGCCTGGACGACTCAACATCGACCCAGGCCCGGACAACTAGACAATGACCCAGGCCAGCTCTACTCGACATTGGCCGGGCCCGAATGATTTTAAATCGACCCAGGCCTGCTCATCTCGACATCGACTCAGGGCTGCTAGGCTCGACATCAACTCAGGCCCGCTCGTCTTGACATCTGCCCGGGCCTGCTCGGCTTGACATCGGCCCGAGCAACTTAACATCGACCTTGGCCTAGACAACTCAACATCGGCCCAACCTTGCTCGGCTTGAATTTTGGTCCGGGCTTGCTCGGCTCGACATGGGCTGGAGCCCACTCATCTCGACATGGGAATGGGCCCCCTCGTCTCGACATGGGCTCGGGCCCACTCGGCTCGACATCGTCACAGGCCCGCTTGACTTAATACCGTCCTGGGTCTGCTCGGGCGCCATTAGCCTTGGCTTTGTCGTTTGAATATCAGGTCGGGCCCGCTTAACTCAATATCGAACCCAAAAGACTCAGCTCGACATGGGCCTGGACCGGCTCAACTAGACATTGGCATGGGCCAACTCGGCTCAATATTGGCCCCAACCGACTCGGGTCGAATCAATATCGGCCACTCAACTCGGCTTGGTCCAGGGTTGACTCAGCTCAATTTTGGCCATACCGACTCGATTCAACTTGGGTCTAGATGACTCAGCTCGACGTGGACTTGGGTCTGAATTGTCTTAGCTCAACCTGGATCAGGCCAAGTCAAAATCCAACCCAAAATGCAATTTGGATAATCCAAAAATGTATCCAATTTATATCTAATCCATATCCAATTAAATGGATTAGATTTAAAATCCAAAAATATGGATTTGGATTTGAGATAAATCCATTTAAATGGATTAAAACTAATACGGATTTGGATAATTATGGATTGAATTTTGTAATTTGGATTTTTTTCCACACCCTTACCATGTAGTGTCTACCTTTCTGCTAGTTTGAGCGTGTGTACAATTCTAATAATATCAATTACACTGTAGAAAAATAGTGGCAACTAGAAAGTACCTCTGGGCTCCCACTTTCAAGAAGAACTCCTTTCAGCTTACCTGTCCCAAGTAATCAAATTCTTTGTAACAGCAATTCAAAGATCAAACAAGCTCATTTATGCATTTAAACATACACATTAAAGCATTACCAGATTCAATCCAGAAGGTAGCTATTTTAGGATCAAAATTTCCAATTTCAACTGCTTCTCCAACTGTCCAAAGAAAAATAAATGGTAAGAGCAATAAGAGAAATTTAAAAGTTGAAAAAGAAGAAAAAAGTGAGGTAATGATATTTATTTTTAAGTAATACTTACCATTGTCCCCAAAGAACTGCCACCATACTTTTCTAGGGCTTCCTTCATATTCAAAAACTCTCGAGTAGAAGTATGGAAGATAGTCATACCTGAAAATTCATTAAGTAAATTCATCTAAATCAGCTTGCGGAAAAAAATAAACTCCAAGGATAAATGACAGAAACACATGATCCAATGTACGTGTGAGTTTGTGCGCTGAGTAATGCTTTCACACAGTGCTGTGCAGAGCGACGGGCATGATCTACATGTTCCACTCGAGAGATACGGTCATAGATCTGTCCGGTTTTCCATAAACTCAAATGTCAGATAAAAAAAATTAAAAGATGTACATAAACTGATCAAGTTCGATAACCAAAAACCAAATAAAGTGAAATAGTTGAATTTTTTTTATTGAATTGGATTGGAATTCGTATGTGATTTTCAAAGCCAATCCAAACTCAATTCAAGCCCAAATTATGTGTATATAATTTTATTTATGAAATTATTGTATAAATATATGTTTATGAGACTACTATACTATACTAACTAATTTTTTTCATAATTATGTTAACTATTTTAAGTCTTATTATTGTAATATTTTATAAGTTTATTAATTTAGTTAGCTTGAAATTTGTATTTTTATCTCTTCAAACTATAATATTGTTGCGGTTGTTGTATCTCCTGTTCTCTCTGTTATTATATCTCTTTTATTTATACTGGAAATAGGTTTTGATCTCTGATAAAGAATGGATAGAAGAAACAAAATATTAGATACAGTGCCAAGTCTAACTCTACAAAGAGAAGTAAAAATTTGTGCATGCATTTGTTAAAATCTCACAACTACTAAACATATAATCAATGTAATCCTTGTAAGGCTTGACTTGGCCGGTAGTTATTTACAAACCAGTTTTGTAGGATTGAGAGTTCCATGCCTAAATTCTAGTAATGTTAAATTTATGCATAAACATGTATTTGTAACTTTGGAAAAACTTCATATTATTTTAACTGCTGATTTACAAGTTGGATAATGCTGTGACTATTGACTTGCGGGTCGATATTTAATACATTGAATAAGTACTTTTTATTATATGTATTAAATAGTATGTGTTATTTACCTTAGAAAACAAAAAACACATAATCAATCCAATCCAATCTATAAGAAGTTGGACTGGATTAGATATTGTATTCAAATTGTGATCCAAAACAAACAATACTTTCGTTCTTTTGCCTAAAATATATCCAAACCAAACTGTGAATGCTCCAAGCATGAATTGATAAAACTCAACTCAAAAGCAAAGATAATTTTGTACCTTTAAAGGGAAAGCCGCTACATCACCAACAGCAAAGATTCCAGGAATTCTTGTCCGGAACAAACCATCAACCTGAAATAAAAGTTACTGATGTATTTAGACAAAGTTCTTCAACCATTATTTTGGCCTCCCTCCAAGTTTCATCTGCAAATGAGGGTATCTCTAACAAACAGAATGATCTCCCAAAATTGATGATTAACATGTTCGAAATCCTATTCTTCAGTCACCAGAAAGGAAAGAGTTAGATGGTCTTGCCAATGCACAAAATAGGGTTCATTCTTAATCGTTAGTGACATTAGAAGTGCTTAAATTCAATTCCTAACCTCTTTAAAATTTTGTCAAATTACTGTTATTCATTGGCCTCACCTGTATACCACCAACATCTGTATTTAGGCCCACACTCTCAAAGGGGCTCACAGCAGGTTTTGCTCCGATGCCTATAATAACCTGTGAACCAGAAGGAAAAAGTAAAAAAAAAAACAAACTATGTTTGTCCTGCTTGCCTAACGTAGATATAAAACCTCAATTCTTTCTATCAACGCATGCATTATAGAAGTAAAAGTTAACGGAAAATGATCTTCAGATATTAAAGAGTAAATAAAAATGTAATTACCGTATCTGCTTCCACAATAGATCCATCTCCAAGTTCCACACCAGCTACATGTCCATTAGAACCAGCTTCCAATTTTTTTATGGAGGCACCCTGGTGAATTTAAGGTTAAAAAAACGGAAGGATTTTCTCAAACCCATTACTACCTACTGATTATAACAAGGGAAAGTATTACAGAAATGGGGAAGGAGTAAATACCTTTAAGATTTTAACTCCATGTTTTTGATAGAGTTCTTCATATCTCCGGGAAAGAGAAGGAGTGAACAGTCTTTGCAAAAGTTTATCTTCCGGAAATATGATCTACTTTTTATGGTAACACATATTTGCAAGTCAGTCGGTCAAAACTTTACAACAAAAAATTGTTAAAAAGGTAAAGTTTATGCTTCAATCTATAAGTGTTAAAGATATGATTTGACAACATTAAATAGGGAGATACTATGTAATTTGGTAGAAAAATATTTATGAAATATTTTTATCATTAGATGTTAATTTTGTTTCTTATTATTGTATCTCTTTTTTATTATAAATAAGAATGTGTACCCAACACGCCACATTCATTATCTCCATTCTCAGATTCTCTCTTTTCACTATGGTACTAAATAGAAATGCAAGTAGAAAAGCTCATTGGAAAGCAACAGACATGTTTCTAATCCCCAATATAACAATAAAAAATGAAGAGTTTTATAACGAATTCATTGAATATTTTGTATGACTTATTACCAACCCTTTTGAAGCACCAATCGAGGGTAGTTATTTTACTTCACAAAAAAAGGCAAGTCATGCCCTGATGTAATGTAGGCCTTCAACAAAACAAGTTAACAGATAGACCTAACTGAGTCATAATTATTATTTCACGATTCGGCATATACAATAACATTTACTTAATGCAAGACTTTTAAATGCTTTGTGTAGAGGACCAAAATGAAGAACTTCTGTTGGCATAGATAAACAAGATAACAGGTAATAATGGAAGTCAGAACAAGAACTTTTCACTTTGAACCATAAAATAGATGATGAAAAGGATGCAGAATAAACACATACCGTGGTATCAAGATTCCAACCAACAGCAGCAGCAGCAACCTCCATTCCTATATAACCACCTCCAACAACTACAACCTTTTTTGCTTTTTCCTGGAAGTTAAAGAAAACAAATTAAACAAATCATAATGATGAACAAACTGCATGTCCTATTAATTTTTTTGGCTGCATTGATGTGTTTCTTAAAAGTAACCTTACAACAAATATACAAAAATTTGTAACTTTTCTCAAGTTGTATGAAAAAACACTCGAGAAAGATTATAATACAATAATATATTCATAGGGAAAATATTGTAGAATTGGAAAAAAAAGTATAATTTGAATACCTGCATCAAATGACTGTAAGAATTGGAACATGCAATAGATTCTCCACTTCAAATGTAAAAATCAATCAAATCATTCATGTTAGAGGGTATAATAAATTACCAATGATAAAATCAGTGCATCAGCATCTGCAACATTCCGGATATAATGAACACCGGGAAGGTTTCCCCCAATTTTCTCTGGAAACCTTACATCAAGAAATCAACAACTCAGATTTTCACCACCACTTTGTTCATAAACAGAAGTAGTGAGCTAAAAGTAAATAAACCAATACCTTGATGCTGTACATCCTGTTGCAATAATAAGCGAACCATACTTCAGAAGTTTTCCAGAATTTGTTGTCAAAGTTTGATTTTCAATATGAATATCTTTTACTGGATCTTCATACAACATCTGGACAGGAAAAACAAACAGCATAAAACTCAGCACCTCACTAGCTTTAAAGCATGTCAACCGAAAGGAACTTTTCCTTAGACAGCTACATTAAATCAAGCTTTACCATTCTATTTCAAACAATTCTATGTTCATTGTACCACACGCACACTTAAAGTGTGCGTGGAAACCAGTTTGGAGCCTTAAATACAGAACTTTCCACTTTCCAAAGCAGCAACATAGAAGGAGTAAGAGAAACAGAATGGCCTTCAGTTGAACTCAACTGAATTCCAAACACAAACTTAACAGTGTATGCAACGAATCTTGAAATTTTTCCTACTCTTTATTTTTGAAATCCCTACCCTGATGAAACCTGTTACAAAAAAAAAGATTTACCTCTATCCCATTCTCTTTATACCACTCTGGAGTCTGCCTCTCTCCACCGGATCCAACACACGTGTGAAAACCCTAAAAAGGCATATAGGAACTATCACTTACAAGAAACCATAATGTGAAGCCAGGGAACAACAATACAGAACGGCCATAATAGCATAATAATATAATTAATAGCAGAATATTTGAGCCCACCACCACCAAAGCCTTATTCTACAAAGTGAGGTCCGTTACATGGATCACACGATGTATTACAGTAACTGAGGAAAAAATTCTTACAGGAAGACGCGCTGGTTTCTTATCCGGCGGGAACAAATACGCTTTCGTCAGAGCGGGACGCTCGTAAGGTGCATATGGCTGATTCATCGAATTCAAAAGAAAATCATAAATAACACAAAGAAACAGATCACGTTCAAATTCCGACTAAAGAAACAGAAATTGACACAATGAAGCTAGAAACAAGAAAACCTCTTTGGTCACAATACAGAGGCGTCCATCCGCCAAGCCGTGCTCGACGAAAGTGCGTGCGGCATACCCCGCGGAATTTCCACCGCCAACGATCACGTACCTGCGCAAACAGAAAATGAAAACTCAAAATCGCGTAATAACTTAAATTGAAGAAAGAAAACAGTGAAAGATGAATCAAGAGAAGCGGTACTCGCGATTCTCATTGGCAAACGCGGCGTAGCATCTTTTGAATTTGATGGAAGTGGAAGAAGGAGCTGGAGTGAAAAAAGGCCGTTGCGGACGCGAGAGGGAGAAAGCGTGCTTGAGTGATAAGGAGTTTGATATCGCAGCCATTGTGAGTCTGCGAGCTGTGAAACAGAAAACGGTTACGAGGGAAAGCGACAGTGCAGTGCAATCAAATACTCCTACTCTAGAGGTTGAATACCTGAAGGAGAAGGCATCGATGCGTTTATATGTAAATTTTATTATAATAATGATGAGTTAATTATTGAAGGGCAAGTGTTGGCGTTACTTAAGGTGGCTCTAGTAGAGGTCGAAGGGGCATGACCTCTATTCAATTTTAGAAGTGTGTGCGATGGGAGATGGTCTAATTTGTTGTTGCTTTTTTCTCCATTGGAGGTTATCGCTCTGTTCATTCTGCCGGTACCCAATGTGTCATTTCCCAATGACTAATCCGACGTCGTAGGGAAGGAGAGCATTTTGTTTCCAGAGGGCCCAGCCCGTTTTGTAGTACCTTTTTTACTCTTTGCACCCTCCAACATTTTTTGTATTTTTTATAAAATTAGGAAAAAAATAACACTTTTCTATGTATACTTAAAAAACCTCTAGGGGAGACTACCCCACAACTCATGATGAGTTGAAAATCTTGGTCAAATAGCATGCTAAAAAATAAGAAATAGAAAAAAATTAAATTTTTATTTTATCTGATTAATTTGAATTGAATTGACAAATTTAATTAAAAGATTTCAGTATATTAATAAATTATATTTGGATATACTTTTTCTTACTTTATTTTATAAATATTTTCTTTATTGGTGCGATGAGTATTGAGTTTATAAAGTAAACCGATAATAATAGTAAATCTATATTTTATTTTAAATAATTATAAAACTTAAAAATAAATAAAAATCATATAAATCTAAAACACTTAAAGATAATTTTAGAAAAAGGGGTTTGTAGATTAACGTTTGTTGTGTTGCTGGTGATTAAACCACGTGTCAAAACAATTTATTTTTTTTATTCTAAAGATTAAAAACAAGTTATGAAAACATAGATTTCTTCAAGTTGTTGTTAGAGATCTCACGTCGACTTGAAACATGACTAAATTTTAATATATAAATATAAATTTCACCTTATAAACTAGTTTTGTAAGATAGAGTTACACATTTACGTATGACAGTCTATGATAGTAAGATTTATTAGACTTATCATGTCACTTGTTGTTGAACAACTCACAAATATCTACTCTCACGTTCAAGATGTCAAGTCAGATATAATCAAATTATAACATATAAGTAGATGCAAATTTTATACTACAAATCAATTTTATAGAGTTGAGTTAGGCCTAAATCTACTTCGAGGAATCTCTCAACTATTCCATATAAATTGGTCAATATCCAGGTACAATGATCAGTGTTGGTATCAGTTCATAATGCACAACTAAAACACAAGGAATAAAAATATAATACTTAAAAAGATAGATATTAGAACATATTCAATTATTCAAAGAACCCCAATTTATCGCTAGCTCAATGTACAGCTGCTTAGAAAGTTCAGAGATATTTGAAACAATATAAGTGGAAGTCACACTTAAAAGGTTTACAGTATTCACTGCATATTATTCCATTGTCTGAGGCAAATAACCTCAATTCACGTTCTTCTAGAATTCCACGAAAAGGCCTATCAGGGATATTTTATTCTTAGTATTTACATTAACTGGCCTGGAATAGAAGCATGAAAGCTTACACTAATCATAACCACCCTTACAAAAAAACATTTAGTAAAGTAATCATTCTCAGGTATCCCTTTGAAGGGTCCCTTATGAACAAAAACATTGCTATTTAACCATGAAGTCGAAAGCCAACATAATACTTATTGGCGCCACACATACCCTTACAGGTGTTTGCCTGTAGTAACCAAGGTCTGCAAACATAGCTTCAGTTCCTGTAGATGACAAGAAAAACATAATGAATTTGGCAAGAATAAGGCTTAAGCAGAACTTTTGTTTTAAAACATGCAGACCAGTAACGCATAGAAATACTCCAAGATTAGTCCAACCATCTTTTCCTGTAAGCCTAAAAATCATGTTTAATTTTTTTTTTTAAAAAGACTAGATGTTAAAAAAAATGTCACAACATTGATCTTTATTATAATATTTTTATTTTTTATAAGTATAAATTATTTTAAATAAATATAATACACTCAAAAATATAAAACAACCTTCAAACACACTATATTATATTTTAAATATATATAAAATTAATTTACTATAAATTTGGAAGGAAATGCTCCCAAATTATGACTCCTTGTCAAATCATATGTATAAGGCGAATAAGATACTTTGTTCAATGGATTTGGAATATAAAAAATGCATATTTGTCATATTAGTGCATATTATACAGAAAAGGGATTGTTTACCGATTCTATAATCGATACTCTATTACTGGACAAATGGAATGAGTTCAACAGGGACCGATACGATGGAACGACTGATCCCAATGAGCACATGGATGCGTACACTACGCACATGAATTTGTATACTTCAGACGATGCGGTCTTGTGCCGAGTGTTCCCGTCTCGTTGAAGGGGGAGCGTTGAGCTGGTTCACCAAACTCCCTCTGAACTCCATCGATTGTTTTGAAACCTTGGTATCCAACTTTGATACCCAATTTGCCACTAGCCGACCGCACCATCATGACATTCATCACCCAAGTTGACATCCGCAGGAGAAGGGAAAGTCGTTGAGGAACGGGAAGGTCGCAATGAGCATCCAGAACCTCAGCCCTGATGTAGCAATGCATCACATGCTCACGGCTCTCCGACCTGGTCCCTTTGCGGACAGTCTGTGCATGCAGCCTGTCGCGAGTTTAGATGAACTTAGGCAATGAGCCGCTAAGTTCATGCAGTTGGAAAAATTGCGCAAGTTCAGAAACCAAGCTCGAGCAAAAGCAAGTGGGGAGAAGAAGGACAATAAAGATCGTCACATAAAATTTGGGTCCAGACCGGAAGACCCAAGGAGAGACAATCGAGGGTCCCCTCATCATTATTCACCTTATACTTGTGTTTTTCCTTTGTTTTCTAGAAGTGAACTTTCACACTTACTTAACCACTTTGTTAAGTTTGTGTACAGTGGGGATCTTCTTTAGGTTCTCACCATATAATTGCTAAAAATATCAATCATAAGTAAAGTGTCATCTCTAAAATGGAACAATCTAAAACCAACTCACATTAGAAAGGCTAAATTGCAACAGTACCAACTATGGATTGGAACGCATCAACACTCTCGTAAGCAATGATATCCTAGCCACAGACTATCCAATTGAGAAACTTTCTTGTTATGTTTTTTATGATGATGGAGGTGCACTTTTGGCATTTGAGGGCCATGAAATTGCAGAGATAATTTGTGTTGAGCGTGGTGCAACCACACTGTTACAATTAAAAAGTCTTAATTCCAATTGCCCACCCACCCATTGCAATTAAAAAAATCTTAATCCCCTAAATGATTTTCCACTAATATGTCAATTCACTTCACTTATCACCTCATACAACACTTAATTCCACTTCTCTCTGCCACATATGCAACATTTGGCGCGGTAAGGTGGGATTTAACGGAAATAACCAATTTGAGTACTTTTTAAAAAAACATAAGGACTAAACTGATTTAAAAAAAAACAGTACTAAATTGAATATTGACCCTAAATGCAGGGACCAATAAGGTAATTATACCTTAATTTTAATATTGTGAGTTGATAAAAATAATCTAAAACACATATTAATTTTTTTTTATGTTTGGATGCCTTATTTTAGGCCCATAGATTTTGTCTAATTTTGAAAAATTTGATTTGAAAAAGTTATTTATGTTTTTAATATAACCTTACAATAAATTAATTTATATTATTTTAAATTATGTTATTATATATATATATATATTAAACAAAAACAAAATTAATAACATAAATACAAACAAAAATATTTTTAAAAATTAAAAAAACATTGTTGTAACTAATTCAGGTATAAAAAAGACTACTCTAAATAAATATTCAACCATCATAACTTATTAAAATACAAAAGTAAATATACTCCATGCTCAATTCACATAGGATCTCAAAATCTAACCATCTTGCAAATCAACGCTTCCGAATCTTCGCACATCTGCAAATGCAAACACACTTCATCATACAAATCTATCTTCGTCAATGCAAAAACAAACACAACATGAATGATAATGATCGTGAGCCTACTCTTCCAACATGGATCATTTCATAGTCACCTTTCCTGCATTATGATACAAAACTTTGGTTTTATGTGCGATGTAAGAAAGACACGCATCTGGAAGAATGCATCTTATTAATAAAATAATTATCAAATTATATGTAATTATTATATGCAATTATGGTATGTACGATATTGTACGCAATTATATGTAATTAATTTGATATAATCTCATGATACATTCACTTGACTTATTGTCAACCCTTAATTAATAGGAAGAACTATATCATTGTTCATCTTCATGTATTTTTGGGTCACATAAAAAGGGGTCAACCTTACTCAAATTAATTCTGATTATCCAAAGAAATTAACATTTGGTTGTCCTTAATAATGAGTGCATCTCTGCATAATATTAGCTTAGAATTTGGAGAGGATTAGTGGATACCTACATAATATTAACTTATAATTTGGAGAGAGAAAATCTCCACTTGTATATATTTCTTGAACGATCTTGTATATTATTCTTATTATTATAATTTATATTATTGTTATTAATAATATAATTTATATTATTATTATTAATATAATTTATATTATTATTAATATAATTTATATTATTATTAATATCATTTATGTTATTATTAATA
>Ga0123341_1001590_pt1 | contig 17446 bp, 10 predicted proteins | sample Turbeapinknodule_FD_89959 | JGI IMG/M metagenome (GOLD analysis project Ga0123341, IMG submission 89959) | Root nodule microbial communities of legume samples collected from Mexico - Turtle bean Mexico pink nodule | ecosystem: Host-associated > Plants > Roots > Nodule | place: Mexico: Nepantla...
ATATATGATTGTTATTGTTATGGAAGCTTTTATATAAAAAAAAAATTGTTTTAGTTCATTCATCTTTTAAGCATGATTAATTGTCTAAATGCCTGTTTGTTTTTGTAGTATATGAGTATTTGAGACCTTCAGTTTGGAAACACCATTAATGAATATAACAACAAATATTATAGCTTAATCATGTCATTAGTAAATATAATATGATAAATAATCCATAAATTGTTATTAAGAGGACGCTGGGCCTGGTCTAATCATGTGTTTAGGTAGGGAACTAAGACAATTGATATAAGTAGTTAAACTCTCTAAGGTAAAGGTAAGGAGTAATTGATTATTAGATGTAATTTAAAACGCCCAATCTTAGACAAACAGAGGAATTGTTTGTAATAATAAATGTGCAATGAAACTAAAAAAGAACTAGATTTATAAACAAGGCCATTCGTAAATATTTTGTGGAATTTCGAAAACACAGGTTTATCCTGTTATTTATTCAATTTGAGATTTTTTTTTAAATCCTATTTCTAGATATTAGAGCATTTCATACTATATAAGTGAATGCAAATTTCATCTCATAAGTCAATTTTACGAGATTAGGTTAGACTTAAAGTTCATTTCTCATATGGTATAGAGTCATTTCAAGCCTACCATATCGAGAGTTTGTTAGACTTATTAGGTTATCCGCTATCGAGCTGTTATCGGATCACCTATAATATATTATCTCACGCACGAGTTGTCACTCTCGACGTGAACATACCGTTATCGAATCACCTATTATATATTGTCTCATGCATGAGCTATCACTCTCAATGTAAAGGAGATGTGTTGATATCCCACATCAACTAGAAAGTAAATTTATTTTATAAACTGATTTTATGAGGTTGAGTTAAACTTAAAATTTACTTCTTATACTTCATCTAATTTGAGAAATTTAGTTAGTGACATCACATAATAAATTTATGTTTTAGTTCTAGTCAGATAAAAATTAGTTGTTAGATAAAAATTAGTTGTTGCCAATATATTAATTAAGTAATAAATAAGAAAATAGTCCACAAGTTCCTCAAACGTCCCATGACCAACCATCATAGGTTCAAACTAAAGAATCATCATCCTTAAAAAAACAATAGTTGAACAAGTTTTAGAAGCAGCTTCTAGAGCCTTCAAACAATTTCTATACAAGGGAATGGAGCAATAGAATTCGAAAGTTGACCCGACATTTATGCTACACATTTTACATTATTATCTTTTATAGTCAAAGTGTGTACTTAAAGATGTAGCTGCCGTAGATTGATTTTAAACTTGTTAAATAAAGTATGTGGCACTTATCACCAACATTAGCTACTTTAATTTTACAAAAAATAAAAACAAAAGCATGCAAGGAATGAAGGAAAGTCTCTCTTGTGTCAAACATGGTATGCCATATAACATATTGTTTAATTATCTAATACCAATAGTAGGACCAATTTGATGTGCTTGCCAACAAGACAATATTGTACCAATAACCAAAATATCAAAGTGAATTATCAAACCTTTGGATAATGTTCCCAACATGTCTTGGTCATTTAGTTTGAATCTCCTCTTTCACCCAACCATGACTAAGATCAAAATAGGTTAACCTCATCTTTTATGCTAAAAAAATTTCAGAACCTAGTTGCAAGATATTTAATCTACAAGTTTTTTAAGTATAAATATGAAAAACCATGATGAGATGATAACGTACCTATTTTTTTTTTATAGAAAAGCATTTTTATTTCCCTAATGGTTTTTAACATTTTCCTTGACCAGTTAATATGTAAACTAGTCATGCCCTGTTTTTAACATATTTGTTTAAGCTTACTTTAGTCTTGTTTTGATAAAAAAAATAGGTATTCTTTTAAGAATTTTTCTGTTAAAAATATAGAACTTATTTCACTAGAAAAAAAAATACACATTTTAGATTTCTCTTTCCACCAACCCCTCTTTGTTAATTTGTGGAAAACGAAAAATGTCACATTTGTTCAGAACCATAACAGGGCAATAGAAATTAGCAGCTCAGGGCTTTTACACTTGTTTCTCTCACTCTCTCTCTTTTTTTTTTACCTTTGTCATTGTTTTCTTTTTGTCACCTCATTTTCCCTTAAGAACATTTTACTTTTGCTATTTTAGGACTTTGGTAGAGGCTTTCCTGCAAGGAATGATGTGAATAACTGAAGGGCTGCTCTTGGCTTGAACAGAGGCACTTCATGCCCTGCTCCTCTCACTGTTGCAAATGTTACTCCTTCGTACACCTCTGTCCACCCTCCAACCTTCACACAAACACCACAATAATTCCCTCAATTTGTAAAACTCAACATTGAATCAACTTGCATAGTTTTAGGTATGAATTGAATTTTCATCTTCATACAAAAAATGTACCCTTATAGTATATACATAAAAAAATTACATCTACTTAAACAACACTCATAATTTTTAAGAAACACCCACCTCATCTAGAAATAATGAAAAAAATATATGTATTTAGATGTGGATATATCAAAGTATTCACATGCATAGCTGTGTATCAACATGTGATGAGTAATTGTAGTATACATGATAGTTTAAGAACTCTATTTACTGTATATACAGTAGCTCTTGCGCCTCAAAGTAATTGCAGCTTTTTTAGTTTTGGGCAGAAAAGTAGGTCTGCTCCACAATGGAGGATGAAATTTAAGTAGGGGCTAAAAGGTGTATGGTAAATGTTGGCAAAGGAACATTTTAAAACAATGATTGAAGGTAGGACAGTAGGACCTTTACACTTCAAGAAAGTGCACCATTTGGCATCAGTTGGAGATTGATTTAGAAACAATATACAGACCAGAAATGTTTAATTAACTACCCTAGGATTCAAGAGCATTAAATAATGAGCAAGGACCAACCGGCAACTGCTAACATACATAGTTGACTATTCCTTTGTCATAATTAAGCATCATTGTCCACTCTAATAAAATTTCTTATTTATGTGCAGAAATGTCCCATTTGGAGACTCATAGTAGCTCAATTGTTAACCACATCTAGATAGATAGCTAATAACAGTAAAACTATACCAGACATACGGCAATAGCCACTAAGTTGTAATTACTAATAAATATGGGAGAGGAAGAACAATTTTCAAATGCACTTACCTGATTTTTGACATACCAAGGATACCATGGTATTTTAGTTGACAACTTAAGCTGTGCAAGGGCATATCTTGTTGCTGTGACAGGCACCACTGAGTCCACGTCCCCACTGTATTAGCAAAAAGTGTCAAACATAATTAATATGCATCTACCCATTAATCATTGACTTGGATCCTTTTTTGCCAACTGTTCTAGTTTGTGTGAGAGAAAAAGAGACATGGGGCAATTAATGGTTGATACTGTTGTCTAATAAAGTGTTCAAAATCTAATCACTTATTTTAACTTGTAATATAAACTTCTATTACATACATAGAAGTGAAGCTCTAATTCTAAGATAAGAACGATATACTTAGCTATAAGCATTTCAAAACCAACCTGAACACCCAAACTCGTATTCCGTGAGCTATCAACTCTCTATAAATGGGAAGAACGGATACATCTGTATCATTCCAGTTTCTATTCAAAACCTCACTGCACCAAATAAAAACCAACATAATCATCAATCAACCCTTTGTACATATATAATTCTGATTGCTTAAATTGCAGTCAAAACATGGGATTCAACCCTTCATATAGTCTACAGCACAAATTCACCTGCAAGCAGTCCACCTATAAGGGATTCTAGTTGTGTTAGCGTGGAGTGCTTTCTGAACATCTGGCCTGTTGTAGTAAATCTCTGCATACTTTTCTGTACATGGATCATAACCAGACCAATGCCTAAAAGCCTGTGAATAAATAAATTTTCCATTAGCTCGTATGAACAAGATTATATGTCATACGTATAGAAAGAAACAATATCATGTGATAAATTCAATGTCAACTATTTAATGCCAATGTTTTCATACCTGTTTTTTTTAAAGGAACACATTACAAAGTAACAACTTTTTATTTATTAATATTTAAATTTGTAACTTGATATTATACTCTCACCATGAACATTTTTTGGGGTGATCAATATATCTCAGTTAAGAGATTAAAGACTAATTCTATCAGTGCACAAAACTCATTTAAGATCATGACATTTTTATCTGCTCTTCACATATGCAGAGTTGAAAATCAAATCTCCAACCACATATTTAAAGGAGACAGTTATTGATGAGGGTGTGTTGATCTGATGTATTAAATTGATTACAGTGGGAGGGAGATAGTAGTAATGAAAATTAAATTGATACCTTATGGGGTCGGTGAGGTAAGTGCATGGTGTGGCGGGTGGGAGAGGTACTACCATCAGAGTTGTTGCAAGGAGGAGCATAGATGTTGTACTGATCAATGTTACCGAATTCTTGATCCATGGCATAGCTATACACTGACTCACACTCATCAGATTCCTTCTGCCGGTGAAAATCACATGTACTCATCAGTTGCCGGTAAGTCTGGTCCGAGATCATAGCATGGCTCCACCAATATGTCACTGTCCCCAAGTTATCATAGTAGTTGTCTGTCACTGCATTTCCTACCTGCATTACATCTTCATATATATATATAAAAATCCTTCACAATACCTCATTCAATAACTAAATTTCATTTCAACGCACTAACCATTATGCCTTTCAGATTGATGGGGTGCTTGCTTTTTGCGTTATAGTTCATGATTTCCTTAGCTAATTGAGGCACATAATGTCCTGCATAGCTCTCTCCAGTGATATAAAGTTCCCGGTTTTTGTAACGGGGGAACCGTTCTAGCCATTGGAGAACAAATTCCAGAGAGTCTTGGGCTGAATTCAACAATTCATTAGTCATTGATCAGAAAAATGATGAATCACAACATACTTATGAAGAGAATGAGTTGGTTTGGTGAATGTTATCATAACTTTGTATGATTGTTTTTTGGGACACCAACATTTTGTTGCTAGTGAAGTCATGAAAACTAGTAAAACTGAACTCTAGACTCTAGGTGTTGTTTTCAGCCGAATCACGTTTTGGAAGTTTGAACTACGGTGATGAGAAGTTTTTGTACTGGAGCGAGTGCTGCAAGTACAATGTGGCTCTGATGATGAGGTACGTGGTTGGTCAATACATAAATTATTGTGTGATAAACGTGGACCACCAAAATTGGTCCATCATTATCAACTGGCAATTATGACACATATCAACTCACAATAATAATAATAAATAATGTTAGAAGCAGTAATTAACATTTTATCACCGATTATAACATGTACATCTTTATTATTTTCCATGGCCTACCAAAAAAATCATCACTATAGGAAAAATCTATGAAGCGTGAACGGTGGTGGCAATTAATGTGGATGGGAGGATTGTGGGACCTACCGGTGCGGTGGTCGCCGGTGTCGAGGAGGTCGGAGGAGCGGTTGGTGTAGGAGAAGCCGACGCCGGCCGGAGCTTCCAAGAACAAGAGGTTGGCCACAGTGTTCCATGAAAACTTGTTAATGTATAGCCCAGAAGCTGTTTTGTTTATTCTAAATGGTCCAATCTCTTCAGACGCTCCATATGCCACTGATGAACACCCTGGACCTAGTTTACCACAAAATTTAACACCATGTTACTAATATTTCTTTATTGATCCATTATTTGACCTTTATCTTTAACAAATCTGTTTTCAATTATCATGTCTCAAAGAAAATTATGATAGAGTAATAATCCATCCTCCTAAAATCTCCCTACTACTTGAGAGAAAACAAATCTCTTTCAAGACTTCAGACATTTAAGATTTTTACAATTCATATACATTTTGACTAAATTACCCTTATTTATTGTTTTCCAATTGTTTATGTTATTTCCAACTACTTCATTTATACTCAATTTTCCACACCATTGCCACTACAAAATAGCATAAACATAGTTGTGAGAGTTATTCCTTCTAAAGAGTGGCTAAGAAACCAAAACAAAGAGTTCATATTAGAAAGTGGTTAGCATGAATCAGTTACTGTTGAGAAAGAAGACCTATGTTTTTGTTTGAAAAAAGATTTAATGAGTTTAATTAGGGTTGAAAGAAATGGTTAAGTAGATATACATGTGAGAGAGAAAGGTATAGGCATTGTGCTAAACATAGGGTTGCATTGATGGTGTGGCAATGGCAGCTGACAAGTTGCATAACAGAACCTTAAATAATGGGTCTGAGCCTATTTAATCATTAATGAGTCTGGTTTTTAGTTGCTTTCAAGCATTAAGTGGCATGCGTGTGTAAGTGTGCGTCTATGTATGTATCTGGATTCATACACAGAAAAAAGAAATAGAGAGAGAAAAAAAGAGTGCAGAACTTCACTGTGTGTACCATTCATCGTTAGTTAGGTCATCATTCCAAGCTATCCATTGCCATTTGCCAACCCACTCAGGTGGGCTCTACCTACACTTTCTTTTGTTTCTTTCACGGTACAAATATTCAATGCATTTCTACATCCAATTTTCATTTTCTTTTTTCATTTTCTCCCTCCAATTCAATACCCCAAAAGAAAAATGCAATAACAAAGCAGGTTTAATTAAAGAAGCCATTTTAGAAAGTAACACGAAAAAGAATAAATGTTTTCATTGAATTTCAAGTCAAACTAAGCTTACCCATAAGCGGTATTTAAGGAAAAGAAGTGAAACGTCTCATTAATTAATGATGCACAGAAAAATATTTAAAGGGTTCAAAAAAATATAGCAGTATTTGTACATTTTGTTGACTGGTATGTCGGTAGCAAAATAGTATTAGCTGTATTCTGAACCCTTGTTAGCGTTGCTAAAAACAAAAGATTAAACTACCAAATGAGGAAAAACAAAACCAAAACCATATACACTAATCAAGAGGCGATATAACAGTGACTTTAGATATGTGCAGACAGTTAAAAACATAAAACCTGCATGCAATTGTTCTTCCTTAATCAAAACGTTAAAGTAAGTTTTGATGTGTAAGAAAGAGAAAAATCTGATGGTAATTATGGATCATCATGTTTTTATGATACCACAAGACAGTAGATTAGCAATGGTGATGTAAAAATCATTTGAAACATGGTGGTTGGAGATGATGCAATGGTTTTTTGTGTGAGAAAGAGAAGAGGGTTGAATGGTTTGAAGATGTAACTTCTAACCTCCATTGAGCCAAATGACCAAAGGTTTGGTGAGAGGATTTTGTGCAGCTTCAGTGAGCCAGTAAAAGAGAGCTCTACCAGCAAGCTTGTTGACAGTAACATAGCCAGAGAACTGCTGAAATGACACCTTAGGCTGACCAGGGAGTGCCAAAATCCTATCAGCTGCTTCTCCTTCTCCTGCTTTAGCACAAGAGGCTCCAACAAGGACCATTAGAACCCAAATGAGCACATGAGCAAAGATCTGTCTTTGCTCCATGACTTGGTGTGGTTAGTGAAAATGAAGAAAAGGGTGTGAGGAAGTGTGAGCAAAAGAGAGGTATGTGGTTTAAAAAAGAAGGAAAATGTGTGTGACTTGGTGGTTGTGTATGAGACTGAGAGTGAAAGAGTTAGGGTGGGGGTGGATTAAATAGGAGAGAGATTGAGAGAGAAAGAGTGTGATGAGTGTCATAAACACTTTTGGCACTTTAGCTACATGCCAGTTTTCTTTCAAAATACTATTTTGACCCTATTTTGTGTAGCTACTATACTAATTTTGGTTTATCTTATAACCAAAGAATGTCGATTTAGAAACTGTAGAGGAAGAAAAAAATGTTAAAGGTGTCAGTTGTTACACCTAGTTCATGTTAGGTAGGACTTGGGAGTTTCAATAAAAATAGTTATATAGGATATGGATCCACTGCCGTTGAAAAATGCTTAAAAATCAATTGACTCTTCCTTAATTATGTTATGAATTTGTTAAGAAATTAACAAATATTAAAAAACCATAAAAGAACAATGTTTTCCAATCCCAATAAGATTTGTTTAAAAAAAAATCTTTACTGGAGAAATTGGTTAGCCTTAATTTATAATTTTAATCGATATTTTTATTTAAATAAAAATAATATGAAGGAGATGTTTATCAAATTCTATACGTGGAAAAAGAAGGATTATCAGTTATTTAATGTTTAATAGCATTTTTATCTATCCATTCTATTGTTATCATTATTTTGTAAAAAATCATCACAATTTTGATGTTTACTGTTTTAACCCTTGCTCCATCAATTAACTTAACATAAAATTTAACAAACATAAACTTATCCAAATACAATAAATATAAGATCAGATTTGTGAAAAAAACTAAGACAACTAAATATGTTAAGTAACAATAACAGAGAAGAAAAATCTAATTAAATCATAATTATTTCATATGATGAAGTTATTCTCTTTCAACTTATTATCTTTTAACTGTATTTTTTCTTGATAACATTTCATCTAAAATCTGAAGTTCAATTTCATTTCAATTTGTTATTGTATGAATATGATCGAACTCTTCAATGTTTACTTGTAATAATTTTTGGTGTTGGATCTTTAGTAAAAGGTTTCAAGCAAAATGTCATTCGATGCTTAAGTTAACACTCAATATTTGGTCGTCGAGCGGAATAAATACCATTAAATATGTAATTAATTTGACATAGGTCAACCTATTAATATAAATATGTTAGGTCCTCGTGGTATGAACCTAAATTAATACGAATATCACAATTAATCCTTATAGTCTGACATCAAACACAAATTTTCTATAAAACTTGTGTTAAGTGATATTTATCTTATATGTCGAAATATTGTATGTAATGTCTAAGACATCTTGACCATATATAGCACACAAATAATATTTTTTTTAATAATTATTCATACTTAAATACTATTTAGTTATGAATCTAAAAAGGAGGCTGATTATTTGTTTTTTTTTTATTAAAAAAGGATGGTATCTTAGGCATGAGATTGATGATTAGGAAAAGATTGAAAGGTGGGGTTGGTACTAAATGACAACAAAATCAAACTAGGATGAATGATTTTGATGGGTTTCTTGAATCTTATGTAAGTGGTTTCACACATGGTGTTTGCAAGACCCCCACCCAAACTGTCTCTTTGATCCTCATTAATTAAGCACAATAACTTTGACTACACCACCTTTGCCTCTATCCATTCCTATTCAATCTATTTTGCTTCAATCTGGGCATTGTTTACAAAAGTTAGAAAATATCTATTTTGTCTTGTACAATACCCATAATCCAACAAATCATTGTGTTCTATATCTAGACTTGTGGTACGTAGTTCATAATTAGAGGGTTTTTTTTGGAGCTCTCCAATTATTATGAACATTGTAGAAGAAGGATTTAACAGCCCAAAAAGATGAAGAAGCAGTTGCAAGGTTTAAAAGAAAATGAGGAAGGGTGAGTGATGAGATTAAATGCTCTTACACTCACTGTTCTGCCATTTAACTATACATGCTCAGAGGGCAGAGCTGATGTAAAAGAACGTGAGATGTCATTTACATTTTCTGAATCGAAAAGTGACTTCTCATTTTACCAATTTCATTAAACATCCACTTATGAATATCATAATTTATTAAACAGTACTACTTAAATACAAGACAAAGAATCCAATAAATCATTAAATGCAAGATACTTTTGGCTTAATTATCTCATATATGTTTTTTTTTTCAATTAAAATCTCAACCTATTATATTCATTTGGTATCATCAAGAGATGATTTCATTATTTTAAATATAAAATAAATATATGTGAAACTATTTTAAAAAAAAATAAATTTGAAGACTAAAATTATATGATTATTTAAAGTGGTAACCTAGTAAATGTAAATGTCTTAATAATACGGTCTTCTTTAATTTGTACATACACTACAAGAAAATCATAAAACACACACTACCACTACAAGAAAATCATAAAATAGAAATTAATTTGTAGATATCAAAATAATTAGTTGTATACTAGTAACTAAATTAAAGACCATTTTAGAAACTAAAAAAAATATTGGTTTCTAAATTAGTTTCTATTATTGTTAAATAGTTTCTAAATTGGTATCTAATTAGCAACCAATGTTTTAGAGACTAAATTTAGAAACTAAATAGTTGGTAGTTAAAACTTAGGTTGCTAATTAGATACCAATTTAGAAATTATTTAACAATAATAGAAATTAATTTAAAAACCAATTTTTTATTTAGTTTCTAAAATAGTTTCTAATTTAGTTACTATTGCAACTAATTATTTTGGTATCTAAAAATTGGTTTCTATTTCATGATTTTCTTATAGTGAGAGTATATGATTATTATACATTGGGTCCATTGGGTAAAGGTATAAAGAAAATGTGTACAATGCAGTACATGTATTGTACTTAAGACCTAAAATACTTGAGTAAATACGAAGTAATGCAGAAATAAAAAATGAGAAAGTTTTTGATGATGAGAAGAAGTTTTGGAAAATGACAGAAAGAAAATGTATTGGTGGAATGATGCAGTGATGCACAGTGACATGGTCGATATTCTGTTAGAGATTAAACTAGAAAAGATGGTGAAATAAGTAACACATTTTCCAGTTTGGTGAAAGTGAAGAATGATGGCTAAGAAACGGAAATTGTCCTTTTTTCTAATTAGAGGCGAGGCAAGAAAGATAAGAAAAAGGGACATTATTATCAACACTTCTCTTCATGTGCACGCGAGGTGCCATTCAACAATTTCTCAAACACACAAATTATTATTATTATTATGCTTCTTCTTCTACAAATCCATAATCTTTAGTCAGAGACAAAACTTCAAAAAGTTACATTCACAGAGACCTAAAGATGAAAGTGTAAGCTTAGTCAGAAATATCTCTTCATATCTATCTACCATTCTTGAGCATAGACTTAGAACAATCACCTTGTTTTAGGTTGTTTCTTATTACATTTTCTCATTATCAAATTTGTGCCTTTTACTAAACTTTATATATTTACATGCCTTTGGAATTTTTTAAGGGAATATTCCAAGAAAAGTTGGTATATATCACTACAAGAAAATCATGACATAAAAACTAATTTTAGAGACAAAAAATAATTAGTTGCTATAGTGATTAAATTAGAGACCATTTTAGGGATTAAATAATTTGTTTGGTTTCTAAAATAGTTAATGGTTTCTAAATTGGTATCTAATTAGCAATTAAAGTTTTTGCTACCAAATTTAGAAACCAAATAATTGGTAGTTAAAACTTGGTAGCTAATTAGATACCAATTTAGAAACTATTTAACGTATGGTATGTAATGTAGAAGATCTCAATCCAATAAATTATGTTGTGATTTTTTTATATTGTTTATTTCACTCATCTTTACATTAAATATATTATTCCAACTCCATAACTAAATTCTTCAAATTATAGTTACTTTATTATTTGTTTATAAGTTACAATCTCACGTGATTTTTTTTAATGAAATTGTAAATGCGTTCATGTACCATTTGTTTAATAACTTATATATGTATGTACTTTTTTATTTATTTTACATGTGTTTTTATATTAGTGGTTTACATGATTTTTTTTTACTTTTAGTATTTTCATTTGGGATATTCAAATTCATAGAAATATGATGTGTTTCTCTCTCTTTTCTTTTGTTTTCTATTTTTGTTTTGTCATTTTTTTCATTTCCTTTCATTTTATTCTGTTTTGCTTCATATTTAATGATTTATGTTTTAATAATATTTTAATTTAACTTTATAAACTTGAATATAAAAAAGACAAGACATATATATATATATATATATTAATTTTGATTTTGCCATATTACTATGTCAATATGCCATGTCATCCTATGATGATATTGTGTTAAGAAGTGGGTTTTAAGTCTAACTCAACCTCATAAAACCAGCTCAATGAGGTGAGGTTTGCATCCACTTATATACTATGAAAGACTCTAATATCTAGTCGATGTGGGATTTCCAACATACCCTCACGCCGAGGCTACCAACTCGTGCGTGGAGATATATGTTATGGGTGGTCCGATAATGGCCCGATGGCGGGTGACTCGATAAACCTAACAAATACTCGCTAGGATAGGCTCGAAAATGGCTCTGATACCATGTTAAGAAGTGGGTTTTAAGCCTAACTCAACCTCATAAAACCGGCTCAATGAGATGAGATTTGCACCCACTTATATACTATGAAAAGACTCTAATCTCCAATCGATGTAAGATTTCCAACATATTACCGTGTATTAAATAGATTTACCATAATAACAATTTGTATCGATCATTATTAACCTGTCATGTCAGTTGTTGTTAAATCTGAATAATAAGCTAGTGGATGAAACAAAATTCTACAACTTAAAAAAACTCAAACAAAGTGTAACAAATTTTGGAGACCAAAATTATACCGTCATGAAAGTACAAGTAACAAAAATGGATTTAAATTAACAATCAAGAATAATATACAATAATATATTATATATTAGATTAGACATAATTATGGTACAGATTAAAATTCATGTAACGTTGTTAATAAAGATAATTTTTTTTATATTTTATTTCATAAAATTATAATTTCTAAATTTTATTTGAAGTTTAGAAAATACCCAACATTCTATTGTATTGTATGAGGAGTATCAATGTGATAATCAGATTAAGTTGAAGAGAATCTTTATTTTATTAGAATCTTGAACACTTGGGGTATTAATATATTACAAAGTAGGTGAATAAATTATTCTAATTTAAGAGGATGTGGATAAATTTTTAATAGTCTTATAACAAGTCAGGTGTTAGCATCTATGAATCTTTCAAAAGATGTTAAATATAAGAAATTATACTATTTTATTACGTCTTACATCTTGGTTCACAATAATTCAATTACAATTTGTGATGTATGATGTGTTGACAGTGGAATGAGGTTGATATATATGTCCTTTGGTATGATGATTATTTAAATTGGTTCATTATTGTATCTGTTTGTAAATTTTGTAAATTGTTATAATCATACCTGATACATAAATAAAATGATATTGCATCGAGTAATAACGGAACAATGAGTGAATATGTTATTTTAAAAATATTGTATATATTTTGTTAGTATTTTATGTTTTTATGTTCTAACATATATTATTTATTAATGTTTATAATTGTTTATCGTCGAATAATATGAACCTAACACTACAAGAAAAACATGAAATAGAAACCAATTTTTAGATACCAAAATAATTAGTTGCAATAGTAACTAAATTAGAGATCATTTTAGAAACTAAAACAAAAATTAATTTTTAAATTAGTTTATATTATTGTTAAATAGTTTCTAAATTGGTATCTAATTAGCAACCAAGATTTTAAAGACCAAATTTAAAAACTAAATAATTGGTAGTTAAAATTTTGGTTGCTAATTAGATACCAATTTAGAAATTATTTAACAATAATAGAAATTAATTTAGAAACCAATTTTTGTTTTAGTTTCTAAAATGGTCTCTAATTTAGTTACTATTGTAACTAATTATTTTGGTCTCTAAAAATTAGTTTCTATTTGATGATTTTCTTATAGTGTAATAATGTAATGAAAATGAAACAAATACACAAGAACTTGAGGATATCTTTCATAAAAAGTGTTTCTGATTAGGAATTTCAGTTAAGTGTATTCCGTTGTGATAAAAATGGTTATACAAGTGGGTCACACTTAAAAAGTAGATTGTTAAAGAATGAACAAAATTGATAATATAAAAGAAAGAAATCTCACAAATCTATTGTTTTAAGATTTTGGATTGAAAGTGGTATTTTTATTTTTTTATATGAAATGTTAAAAATGAGTATGTAATAAAAAAAAAAGAGTTGTAAAATGTTGAAAGGTGAAGAAGAGGGCAATGAGGGGAGGAAAAGGAAGTGGATAGAGAGTAATTGGAAATGGAAGTGAGAGGGAGATAGTTAGGTCCATAATTAACCTCTTTCCTACCTAAATTCAAAGCCATTGATTGAAGACTCAGACACACACAACAACACAATCCCATCTCTCACTGTCACATCTCTTCTCACATAATTAATGCTCAAAATGCTATCTCTCTACCTCTCTTCTCTTCTCGCACGCACGTTTCGCTTCAAACTTCATATTCTATATATTCCAAACTCCACTTTTTAATTCATTCACCAACCAATCTAAATCACTTATCTCCCATCCTTTCACATCTTCTCAAATCTACACTCCCATGCCAAGTTTTATTCAATCAAACTCATCATAACCTAATTATCATACGTCTCTCATCACAACTAACTTCACAACATACAAAACTATAAATCATCGCCTCTCATTTACAATTTTCTCACTAATCACAAACTCATTTCAACATAATTCAAATTGGTTTATGTGTTACAAGAGTACCGAAAGCGTTTGAATTTGTTTGATTAGTGAGGTTGGTTATTTTTTTAAATGTTTGACTTGATAGGTACGTGTCATGTTTTTATTTGTTATTTTAGTTTTCTTACGAGAGATAAATTTTTTTATGTTGCGGTTTAGCAATTCTTTTTTGTATGACATGATTTTGTGTGTGAGGGTATTTGACCTTTTAGTTTTATTTTGACAGGTTTCTTTTTATGGTATTTATTGAAAATATTTGGTATTTTTAAAAATATAAGAATTAGAATACCTCTTTATGTTATTTTTTTATAAATTTATTGTTTGCTGATTAAAAAAATAAGAGTCGGGAAAGTTTGTTCTTCCTTCATCTTTAGTTATTGATATTATTGATAAAATTGCAAAATCTTTGATTAGTGTGGATAATGTATATATTTTTAAATTAGATTTCAGTATAAAATAAGTAAAAATAATAAATATTGTTTAATATTTATCTTTATTTTAATTTGTGTATACATTTATAAGATGTGATAGATCTTAAACACTAAATCAAAATTAAGACAAATTATCAATTTAATTCTAAAATTTAAACAATAATATAATTATCTTAGTAACTTTGTGTTAAAGTTTTTTGTTATTATAATAAAAGTTTTGTTGAGTCTGTATAAACTATAACGGTCATGTCATTCGTGATTTAACGAGAGTCATGGTACGATTTATAAATAGCATGTTGAAAATTAAAGAAGTTTAAGCATAAAACTAGGCATTAAAATGATGAAAATTGAAGTTGTGTCTGAATTTCGTTTGACATATATTTGGTTAAGTTTGCAGGGTGTTCTCACTGAAATTGTGGTGTGTTTTGTATATATTTGCGTCATGTATGTATCTCTTGCTTCGGAACTCAGAAGTGTTGATATCTTATTTCTTTCTCAGTGACCAAACTCTGAAACTAGTACCATCACACGCTCAGAATCAATAAATGTACTAATTATGCTGCACACGTGTCCTTTTAACTGTCTCTTCTCACGCCAAGTAAATAATTCAACTATTATTATTCCATTTTTTTCTTGCTCGCTATTTCAATTTCAGTTTTTTAAAAATAATATTTACTGTATCTCATTTTGCTTTAAAATAGCAGTACAATCTAAAATAAAAGTGTCCAAATGAAACATTTCCAAAGAAAAAGTTATTTTAAAAATCACAAAATACAAATACACGATCCTATAGCATTACTGTGTAAATATTCCTACACATAATGTCATCATCATCATCAATTAATTAGTTGATGCTGCTCTTTTATTAAATAGGTAAAATAATTCATTGAATTAAAATATATATTTAAAAATAATTATATATAATAACAAAAAATATTAACAATGAAAGAGAAAAGTAAACATTATAATTAGTTATATAATTCATATAATCAATAAAAAAATTATTAATTTTATCAAAAATTTGTTAATGGAGGATACAATAACCTACTGTTAGAGATCCCACATCGACTAGAGATTATAATCTTTCATTGTATATAAGTGGGTGCAAACCTCAACCCTATGAGCCGGTTTTATGGGGTTGACTTAGGTTTAAAGTCCACTTTGTAACGCCTACAATAAAACACCATGTAAAAGAGTTTTTTCTAATCACACTTCATCACTTTTACGCAACACAAGTTTCATTTTATAACAAATCGCGTTTTAGTTCGTGAAGATATTTTTTTTTATTGTATATATCTTTTAATTGATATTTTCTCTATTTGTGTCAATTGATTTTTCAAAATTAATTTTCATTTTTCCCATTTCTCACGTCTTAAACCATTTCTATGATTAACTCTTAATATATTTTTGGTTTTTAACAAATTATTTTCATGTAGTGCATTGTCATTCTAGACTGTGGTGTGTTTTTGGTCTGGAAACTACAATGCATTTCTTGGGTTCGATTCCAGCCTCTCTGGTTTGTTTGTAATTTCATCTCTCATTTACGTTGTGTATTCTCAAAACTCGACATTTTATCGACTGAATTTGTTTTTTTTAATATTTTTTTCATTGTTATTAGTATTATATTTATGTTTTCCTTTATGTTTAGATGATTTGTTCCTAATAGTTTAAAATAACAATATATCATCTTCTTTTACTGGTATATTTCATTATTTACTCATATAGTGAAATACTCAGTAAACTACGTAGTTTTTTTTTTAAATTTTTAAATTTTGTTTAATTTTTTTAGTAATTATTTATTGGTTTATTGTTTTGCACTAAGAGTATTATATAACTGATAATGAAAGAATAATGTTTGTCTAAGTATGATACTACTTATGTGTTACGAATTGAACAAAGTCGTATTGTTGTATGGCGACTTTAATTTGAAATGCTTATAAGCTGAAGTCGTATGCATGTAACACAAATTTTTCTTATAAAATCGTGTCGATTAGATATGATTTTTCTATTTTCGTAATGATTTTTTTTTTAATATATGAAACAAATTTCACCATAACTGTGAAAACTCAACATGAAATACTTACTTGCTTAACCTTTAAAGAAAATTCAAGAACTATATATGAAAGAATAATATATTGTGGTTGCGAAGCCAAAAGAAAATGTATAGTGCATCTAATAACACAGATGGAATGTATAATGAATGTAAAGAGGATTGAATTTATACCATGGAAGAAAACAAAAATATTATAAGAATGCTGACAAATTACTATTGATATCATATTAAAAAATATATAAAATAATTCATTAAATTAAATGTTTGAGAAAAATAAAAACTATATATAAATAACAAATATACTAATAAACTGAATATAAAAGAAAACTGAACTAATTATAAATAACTAATTATATATGATATCTAAAAATAATTATAAATAACTAATTATATATAACATCTAGAAAGTAAACAACTCATTATATATAATACCTATAATATCTTAAAACTGAATAATCAATTATATATAATATCGAATTACATTTTTATTCTATAATATCATGATATTTAAAATTTGTTTGACTATACGTGCATTTTTTTATTCTAATATCCTTTCCTAACCTGATATTTAAAATTTGTTTGACTATACCTGTGTTTTCTTTTAAGAATCATTTTAAATTTAAATTAGAAAAATGTTACCAGATTGTTTAAAAACGCCTATTAATAATAG
>Ga0123341_1001591_pt1 | contig 17428 bp, 10 predicted proteins | sample Turbeapinknodule_FD_89959 | JGI IMG/M metagenome (GOLD analysis project Ga0123341, IMG submission 89959) | Root nodule microbial communities of legume samples collected from Mexico - Turtle bean Mexico pink nodule | ecosystem: Host-associated > Plants > Roots > Nodule | place: Mexico: Nepantla...
AACCAATTTTTTTTTTCTAAAATGGTCTCTAATTAATTTAGTTACTATAATAACTAATTATTTTTTATTTTTAAATTATTTTTTATTTTATGTTTTTTTTTAATCCGTTATAAATAAATAAAATGAAAGCAAATAAATACGAAACAGATCAATCGAAAAATATTTACGTGTTAATACTAAATAAATAAATTCCTATAAAACAGATATTTTGTCATTACAATACTTTTTTTAAGACATCGACATTACCATTGTTTTCAACTTCTTCATTTTATAAATTTCGTCCTCTAATTCTTCCTTTAAACTTTAAGTAGTACCTCAAGTAATTAAAAAAAAATCAGACTAAGTTAACAAATACAAAAAATAGACGAATATTATATACAAGAAAAAGTACGAGTTAGATAATCAGAACATAATTATGGAAATAATAAAAATAAATCTAAATTATTTCACTTTATTTAAATAGTTTAAATTCAAAAAGATGACAATACATTATATTTAAAATTATGCGTTGAAAATTGAAAATATATAATAAAATTGATATAAAAACTTTTCAAACTTTGTATATTCGACATCACACACACATTTCATTTCCCCTTGAACAATAGAAATGTTGAAATCATATAATAGAGACGGGTGTGTAACAATCTGACCCAGATAGCTTCCCCAAAGAAAACCATTTATTTACCTGAGAGAGAGAAAGAGAGAGACAGAACCAATTCTAATAAATGTCAACAAAACAACTCTAATCCCACCAAATCTACCCCTTCTTTTGAGGTAGCTGATAACTTAATTAGGAACTTAGATTTGTGTTGTGTTGTGTTATGTTATGCTTAACCCACACAGAGGCAAAATCCAGCATTGTGTCTCGTAGCATCCCAGCATTGAAGTTGTTATTTGGCGCCCCTGTCCCCTCTCTTCTTCACACTCCCACCAAACTGCTTAATCCTATAAATAATTCCTCACCATTCAACTTTTCTTGTCTTCCCTCCCTTTTATCACCATATCTCAAACCACCTTTGGTAACGGTCTCCAACTTTCAGGGCTGCAACTGGATGGGATCAAACGAGGGAGATGAAAACGGAGGCAGCAACAAAAGTAGGTGGCTAACAAAGCCATCATGTTGGTGTGTTTTATTCATGTCCTTGTTGGTAAGCATAGCAGGAGGTTTGGTGCTTGGATGGTGGCTACACAAATACCATCCATCAAATACCCAACTATGGATGGTACCCTTTGGCTTCCTCCTCTTTCTTACCCCTCTCATTATTTGCCTCGCCCTAGTCCTTCCTGACCTCTGCGTTGCCACAGCCAGAATCGACCAAGAACAACCTTCTACGACACAGGATCACTCACTTTCTCGACCAAACCGATGATGGTCTTCTCTTTGCATGCCGTGGTAACCTTGTTTTCTTTATATTTCCTTTATTCTCCTGCATTTTAAGAGGAGTGTACTTCCATGTTTCCTGCTTTTCACCTGTTTAATATTCAAAACAAGTTGGTATAGAAACAGTTCAAAAGTATACTTCATAATGGTACTATTCAGTTATGCACTAAAGCTCTCTTCACTTATTAGTTTCAGTAATCTTTTGAAGGGCATTGCCATGCCTTCGTTTTCCAGTATTTTATTATTCTATTCCATTTCTGGTTTACAACTGAGGTGTTACATCAGATATCTTAGAACATGACAGGGGTAGTAGATATCTGGGACAAAAAAATTCCATTATTATTATTATTATTATTATTAGTGTTATTACTAGTGTGACATATTTTATGATTGTAGAAAAGGGTAGGTGTAGGGGATATCTATGAGAATCTTAGGTGAGTTATGAGATTTGGAAGCGTCATGGAAAGCAATGTGCAGGAGTAGGGTAGTCACAGATGCTCCCTTCCCCAGATTTTACAATCCAATTGATATGAGTGAGTGAGTCTTGTAACTTGTAAGCTAACGGTAGCTTTCAAGAAAAACCAATTTTTCCAACACCATTCCTTTAGTTTCCAAGAGATATTGCTTTCCAATAATCCAACCATTGAAAAAAAAAACAATAATTTAGCTTCGTCATATATATATATATATATAATTCATATTTTTTATATATTCACATTACGACCTTTAATATTATTATTTTAATATTTTTTATATTATTTAATTCCAAACTTACTTTTTATTATATATTTATAACTCCAAAAATTCTCAAAACATCATTTTCCATTTAGCTTAGACTTCCAAGTAACGAAGAGCCACCACAACTCAAAGAATTTTCTATACACACGCTATTTCAATACAAATTCTGAGAAATCCTGTGAGATTTTGTTTTCAGTACAATAAGGTTATTTGATACTTCAGATTTTATGCATTTCATGACACAGATATTTCTTCTTAAGTAATTTCATAAAAAGAGTTTGTTGAAAAGTCATTTTCTATTCTATCCTCAAAAGACAGTTCTTCGTCTCTGTTGTCCTGTGCTCAACACATGGTGCTACAGAGCCAAACTACAGAGGGACACCTGCCATAATTAACATGCTTCATACTTGAAAAGAATGTTGTTTTTAAAAGTAACTTTTATTTCAATAATAATTATTCTTTTACAGCCACTTTAATTATTTTAAAACATCATTTTAATAGCATTTTATTGCATGGTCATGTAAATTTGTCTTAAATTCAAACCAAATATTAAATGGATCTTATTTCTAAGATTGGATTTTTCCATAAAGGTAACCATTACTTTTTAAACCACCAAAATAGTGACTTAGACCTATTTTACCTTTAGTTTAGTCGCAGCCAAGAGCAATTTGCTTTGCTAGTTATATTTGACTCAAGAGAAATGTTATATTTTTCCAAGTTCTACTAGAAGAACATTATAAATTGCCTAGACTATAAGTATTAAATAAAAATAAAGTTTATGGCATGTTTGACAAAACTGTCTTTCCCTAATTTCAACCTTTTTTTATAAAAGTGAACATAATAATAGGGACACGGACTGAAAATTAGTACAATTTTTTTCTAAATTTAAGTTGTTTTTATGAAGGCCTTATTACTCATTGTTGACTTGGTTACGGTGAGGAAAGTGCATAGAAGGATAGTTAGATATGTCATTGGAACATTGTTGTTGGGCATGCACGAAGAATAGGGATGTTAGATGTTTAATGATATCCATGTGAGAGATTTGGTTTCTCTGGAAAATGTTCCTCTGCTAGATTCGGGTGGTTAAAAGGGGGAAGGTCAATTCATTGCTTTATTTTAAGGAAAGAAACGAAAAATGGATGTTTATAATCTTGTACCTAATGGATTTCTATGCTGTGCTGAAAAATAAGCAGCCGAGAAGAGACAATCTACTCAATTTTCGAAATTTCAAAATTAACCTTTATTTCAGAAATGTCCTGGACTAAAAAATACATTTCAAAATAATTTTTTGCATTCCAGAAATAAAATTTCAGAAAACAATCTGAAAACAAAAATCTAGAAAACTGTTCTGAAAAATAAAATTCAAAAATTGAATCCAAATATCCAAATTCAGAATTCATTTTCTCATTCTTGACTCCTTCAGGCCAGTTTATTATTCCCACCCCCATTTTGGACAGTTGCATCTGTCCCAATTTTGGAATCGTAATACCTTCACGACTCTAATATTTGGATAGGGATTTCAAGTCTTTTTACAAGGAATATCAACGAGTACAACAAAGACATCAGATTAATAATGCATTAACAGATAAAAGTGCAAGTTCCACTCCGATCAATCAATTCCACAAACAAGTCTACAATAACATTTTCTCAAAACAGTGCAATAATCAACAGGGAATGAATTTCGTCCTTCGAAAGCAACTCTACATTTTGTCAGCTTCAGATAACAGAAATTATATGAATAATCAGTACAAACGGTATCGAAGATCATATATACACCTACTGGACAATTCTTAATTTCAAACATCTGCAATCAAGCAGAGTAATATTTTCATAATTTCATTCCCTAGCTGCACTGTCGTGAAATAAGTATAAATTTACTGAAAAGAATGTTCAAACCTAAAAGCTACCCAGGCTTCATACATCAACATCAGAACGCGTCGGGAAATCAATGCCCCTTAGTGCAGGTATGTTGTCTAAATCCTCTTTTGAAAACATTGGAAACAACCACAGGGCCTTCTTAGTGCCAAAAACCTTCAAAAGTATGGAAAAATATCAAATAAGAGTGAATATTGTTATAACCTCGGGTCCATTAAGTTAACATTGTGAAGGTCAATCACCAAATTAGAAGAATTGTTCACTTTGGAGCTTAATAATTCCGTCACAATTGTGTCTTTAAAAGACAATTTGCGGGAGAAAAATGTATATAAATTGTCTCTGGTTTCTAATCATAAGTGATGTGAAACTATTAGACATACCAAAACAAACCTCTAATCAAAGGCTAAGGAAAACAAGAATTCCTTTTTGGAACTTCTTTTCCATTCCCACAAAAGGTGTCAACGTACCAACCTCAAGTTTCCACCACATCTGAGGTATTGTCCGTTTTATAGCTCAGTGTCTCAATCACAGTTTTGTCCTTAAAAGATGTGTTTTAAGAACAAAACAGTAACAGTCACCAAATTCAAAAGGCAGACAATACTTTAGATACAGTAATTGACTATAACAGTGTTATCTTAACAGACTTGAAGTGAAAATAAATGTTATTCAGAAGTTATTAGTTCAATATAGAAATTTACGGAGGATGATGGATAAAATCATAAAATTGAGAAAGGAGGGAGACCAAAAGTACACAAGTTCTTTTTTGGATAAAAAAACTATTACATGGTTTACTCGTTAGTAGAAGACTTCTTTTCTGGTTAAATTAAAGTGTAAAAACCATCACATGTCATATTTTATTTTGGCCATCAAGAGAAGTTATAACTTGTTAGTTTAATGACAAAAGATCATGAGACAGGCAACTCCTCAGCCAAAAACTTTATTTTATGTTAAATTTCATTTAAATTAAGCTTTGGTCCCTTTGGAGGAAGGCGGGTTATGAAAAGTCCTTACACCATCCTGGATTAGAAATTTCCCCACTCCTAAACCAGGAAGGATCTCCACTATCCTTTTTACTCAACTTCTCATCTATTTGTAATCTTTTAAAATGTTCAGAGAACCCTTCTACAATAAGATTATCTTATGCCATGGGGATGGAAAAAAAATGTTACGGGAGAGGGAGACAGAAAGGTTTAAGGAAAAAAAAAAACAAATAATTGTATATTCTCTCTCAAACACACACTCTTCTTCCTCTCTTTTTTTTAAAAAATATATTAACTAATAAATCATACGTGTAACGTACTAACGTTTGCTTCCGAAATTTTCGAGCTTAAGAACATGTTTGTTTTGCTGTTTTACTATCATTTTCTAATATATGCTACTTGAAAACATCTTACCTGCTCAAAATTCCTCTTCCAGCCCAGGTCGTACATCCACCTAACTCCCTTTTTCTTTTCATGAACCTAAATCATCATTTGCCAAATAATCTTTTAGATAAAAGAAGGCACAGTGTTGCATGACAATTCAAGAATAAACGATGCCAAGTTATTTTCAAATGTGTTCGGAAGTGTTAATGGAGCAGGTATACATCTAGTTTAAGGGTCAATGAGACGAGGAGGAGCAGATAACTGAATCAATAAGTCATTGGAACAAAAACATCTCCCAAGTAGATAACAATCTTATCAGAATCAACTATTGACGAAATGAACCTCATGATTCTGTTTTCTATAGATAAAATAAAACCGTCCACCAGAGCACTGTCACATGTCAAGTTGTCATGCTAAAAAAATTTCTGTAATTTTTCTAAAAAATAAGATCTCATTTGGATTTTTAAGCTACACGCATGTGAATGCCTGGGTTGTCATTCTAATAAATAGCCTGGCATAATTCCTATGCCAAGAGAACAGGAATATGCCCGGTCTCAGAGACAAGGTAACAACAACCTCATGCATGAATGACAATATCATTACCATAAACCAGTTCAAATAGAGAAAAGGGGAAATAACAGTGTATTTATTACCTCTACTGAAGTTGTGTTGCTTAACAGAAGAGATATATGCATAACAACGAAACAGAGAAGACTGAGCGCAAAGGCTAAATTAAGAACTGCATCAAGGCACACAATCTGTAAGAAGCATTAACAGTTATGAGAATACTATAAAATCTAGACATAAAACTTAATCTTCTAGAAGCAGAATACATATACTTACTAGAAGCCAAAAAGATGACGGCAAAGCCCCCGGGAGACAATGAATGATTCTTGTTTCCACCAAAGAATCTGATAAAACTTGGAACCAGAGCTAAGCAATCCAGTGTTGTCTCGAGCAATGTATACAGCTGTGCATGGTGGTCGGGAGAAAAATGTAAGTCAGGCAAAACAAACGCTAGAAGTCTAGAAGTAGCTTCTGACTTAACCCTTTCCAAACTCCACCCGAACTCCCTATTCTCTTCCAACAGTTCTCACACTGTTTCCAATTTCGTTTTTCTCTAAAATAAAAGTTCCACCATGTATTTCCTGCTCATACTGAGATAGGACCTAGTTATTCTTAATATATGCAAATCCCCAAATCTCTCACTTTTTAAATGCACTTCCCAGTTCCCTCCCATCTACTGTCACAAGGAATCAATAAACGTTTCACCATATATTTCAAAAATTAATTGAACTGCGTTACTCACTTGAACTAACACATCAAATCAAAGGAAGAAGAGAAATGGATTTACCAAAAATAGTAGAAAGTACTTGTAGTTACGTGCCCCAACACAATTGACGACCCAAATGCAATGATGATCCATCTTCAGAACACACCTTTGGCCTACAGAGAGGAGAAAATGGTGTGGCGATGGTGAACAATAGAAAGAAGAAGAGAACTTGAAAGTGAGAGAGAGTTGCTTACAAATAGAGCAGTGGTGGCAGCGCGGTGGCTTGCCATTCTGGCATCGAGAGCAATAGGCGGGAGAGGGCGTTGGCGGTGCTGTCTCCAAATCGATATCGGAGCGAAGTTGTTGGTGGTGCCTCCAATTGTGAGGGACCGAACCGGGATCGTTGAGTACGACCATGAGATAGGACCAGGTTAAGAGTATGAGGAGAATGTGAAAGAGGAGGAGAACGAAGAAGGCGGAGAAGAAGGAGGAGAGTTGGAGAGGGGAGCGGAAGAGGAGAGGGCCCCACGTGATTAAAACGACGGCGTAGTAACTGAGGGCGACAATGGCGGCGAACAAGAGGATCATGAAGTAGCCCAGAACTCTGAGGGCAGAGCATAGCTTAAAGAGGTTTATGTTGCTTCCCATTCTGATGCCTGTGTTTGGAATTGGAACCCAAACTGAACCCGACAACGGCAACCACCTGCTTCTTCGTGGTGGGAACAAGCGCTTCCAGATATCCGAAGCCAGGGTTGGATTAACTGAACTGCAATTGGAATTGGAATCGGAATATTGGGGTTTTCTTCCAAAGAACACCTACCAACACTTCACACTTCAGACTTCAGAAACAACCCAACCTTCTCATTTCCGTTCCATGCTGAAATGCGGGTCGCTCCGGATCCAACCACCAAATATATATATTCCCTTTCCAAATATCTAATTCACGTCTATCTTATTTTATTTTTTTTACATATATTTTACGTTGAACAACGTATTCTACATCTACAGATTATTTTCATTTAAAATAACTCTTGCTAGTTAATTTTTTAAAAAAAATTATAGTCATTTTATCTTATTAATTTCATTTTATAGTTATAATTAAAACATTTAAACTTTTTTTTACGGGACAAGTCATTTCATTCACTCTTGTGACAATTATGAAAATTTCGTATAAATCATGATTATATACGGTGATATTTCTGAAAAATCAACTAACATTTATGGAAGATATTGATTTATTAAAGATATTTTTACAAATATTTCAATATACTAATATATCTCTTTATAAATCAGATACTATTTAAGTCCACTTTGTCTATACAAGTAAACTTTTTTTACTAAAAAATATCTGAACTTAAGTCATGTTATTTTAAAATATCAATTATGAGATTAATGTGTTTATAAAACCTAAAACGGTTGGAGTATTTAATTTTTCTGTTTTAAGTTATTGGACTTTGTTTGTTTAACCCAACTTTCAATTTTTGTTTCAATTAGGTCTTAGTATTTTTCTTATATATACACTCTATATTTTACTCTCTAATACACAAGTGAATAAGAATTTTCTTTGTATTTTCTTTTTTGTCTTTTACACTTGAATCATTGTCTCTTTTCATTTGCAATTAGAATTCATCATAACATATTTTTCTCCATTGTGATTACGTGCGCTACATTGAAGCACCACATCGACAATGAATATTTTTTTTAATTGACTATAATCAAAACAATTTCATAATGTATAGTGAGTTTGAGATTGTGTTGGCACCATATAGAATGAATACTCATATATGATTTTTTTGATTGGACGAAAATCATACTTGCAATATGTAGAATGAATATTCATACATGGTTTTTGTATTGGATCAAAGTTATGTTCAACACCATGTAAAGTGAATGTATATACATAACTTTTTCTATATAGATTGGTACTATGCACAGTAAATACTCATGTATGATTTTTTATTGGATCAAGGTCGTGGTCGATATTATGAACAAATTTTATTAATTGAGTTAGACTTAAATTTAATTTTAAATAAAAACTAAAATAAATTATTTAGTTTCTTAAATTTAAAATTCTTCTTTTAATTATAGTAATAGTAAAAGTGTTTGTTTTAAACCCTTCTTTCTGAATCCTATTAAAGGTTTTGCTTATGTAAATAATAATTAATATCGTTTGCATCAATTTACATGATTTTATATGTTTTTATCATTAAATATCTAAACTCCTTTTTTTTTCTTTTTAAAATTCATTTTAACAAGAATTAAGTAAGGTATTTGGATGGAGGAACTAAAATACGTTTTTTTTCTTCAAATTACAGTAGAAAAATAATTTTATTTGAAGTATCCTAAACAAATATAAATCAAATTTAGGAGATTAAAAATTATATTTAAGCTTTAATTTTTTCAATAAACATCTGGACACATACATAAAGTTAAAACATGCGTGTTAAACAAATATTCTTGGTGAGTTTCACTCGAGTTTAATGGTTAGTCATAATCAGAGTAACAATAATAATGATCATGATAATAATAATTAAAATATACAAAACAACATTTTAAAAAGATAATATCACATATTATATTAGTGGTATGAGAGCAGCAGGCAGATTATATTATTCTCCCCAACAGCCATGACAAAAACATATCTGTACAGTCACATACTACAAGTGTAGTCTAATGCGAGTTCAACTTCAGCGTCTATCATTTTCTTTTTCATTTGTAGAGTTTGTAGCTTTGTGTAAATAAAAAATATATTTTGTAAGTTCAAGGTATAGTTATTTTTCATTCTTTTGTTTAACATTTTTTGTGTGTTAATTTGAGTGTCTTTTGGTTGAAATTTTAATCTTATTAAGTAGTTCACCAAAAATAGCATTTGACTATGTTTTTTTGTTCTCTACCAAGCTTGTCCTAAAATCTGTCTGCAAGACTTGTGGTAATAACAGTCTTGTCTGTGTTTTATGAAGTACCTTCCACGAGTTTTATGTAATGGCTGCCTGTTAGTTTTTTCTTTGTCTTGGGTGCCCAGAGCAGCTTCAATAGAGTTTAATGTTTCTAACTGTAATTGCTGATCAACAGGAGGCACAAACGTCAGCCATGCTTGGACGGTAAAAGTTGAGCATCTCTGGTCCCTTGCAGTGTATCAGCTGGCCCTATCCTTGGCTTGATTGCCTCATTTTTGGACACTTGCAGATGACCCCATCTCTTGGTATGCAACCAGAACACTAAATGCAAGATCCTCAAATATACCAGCAGCAGAAGCTACACCAGCAGGCTATCCAAGGGCAAATGACATTGTTCCCTGAGTGGAAAAATAATGGCATGTTGTATCATATGCATAGTGAGGCTGCTCTTGGAGGTGTCAGTAGTGGTGGCCTGCCTTTACCTGCAGGTATAAATGATGAACTTGGTGGAGGCATGCAAGGTGCTTCTGAAGGTGGATATGGCCAGGGCAGGTCAGCAGGTATGCTTGATGTTATCAAAATTTTAACCAAGTGACATCCTTTCTTGTAGCTTTCTTATGATACGATACATTTTTTTTATTTTTTTTTTATGTAACTACTGATAGTAGGCTTCTTTTGTATGTAGAAGTAGTGTGATCCGATGCCCATTGATATAAATCAAGCAAAGAAGAGAGAGCTTCTCATTTTTTGTGCAGATAAGTATAAGAAATTTGATTGATAGGGTCTTGGCATACAGCCAGTTTTGTATTAACTTAAAGTGCTGGAGCCACGACAAAATGAAATGATACAGGGAAGATATGAAACTGTTTCGTAGGGTCGTGGCCTTAATTGCATATTGGTTTTTGACAATTCTGCTTCATGTCATTGATATAAATATTGTTTGCATTTTGGAGAAGTGTATCTCATACTGAGCATCAATTTTGATTCAGAAACTGCAACCGAGATCCAAATTCTGTTTGGGATTTAAATTTTTCTCTTCTCCTGGAGCTTAACAATTTGAAGCCAATGCGTTATCACGATCAATTTCAGATTTTCATTTTCCAACCCTCTGGACTTTTAACAATTGCAGTTAAATTGGTGAAAGGCATAGGCTAGCGGGTGGAATGGAAGGATACATGAAATAATGCAATGCATTGAGTAGATTTTGGGAAACACTCTAACTGTGGGAAAGTATCAAATCCTATAAATGTAGGGTACTGAGTGTGACAAGAAGAAAATAAAGGTGTACTCCTACAGATAAGTTTATCTATTTGTGATGTATAATAGTACTAACATACCGGTACTTGATCCAACAAAATTCTTTATAGGAGTAATGATTGGAGTAATGATTAGTGAGAAACATTGTATTCTACCAAGAAACCAAGCAGCAATTACAACTAAAGCTAGGCTACATTCAATCTCAAGCGAACATCTATACATCTCAATCACACAAGCTGTAAAACCAAAGCATGCATGCAGTAGTTGTTTTAGGCCCAAGCCTCCCCACCTTCTTCCCTAGTATTTACAATACCAAGACTTGAACGTTTCTTAGTTGGCTTGCTCAGTTTAAACACAGGGTGTCTGCATAGCCTGCGCACTCCTTTTCTCAATCTCACCCAATGTTCACTGTCATATATACCTCTATATCCACTCTCTAAGGACCCATTCTCATATCTAGAAGGTGAGCTACCAGCCGAAACAGATTCAGATTCCCCGCCTCCATTTCCCTTTTCCTCAGATCTCCATAGTTTCTCTTCAATGCACCATTCTATTCTTCCCAAGGTAGAAGTCCTTGAGAACTTGCTTTTCACAGGTGACTTTGTGGTACAAGTTTCCTCGGTTTGCTCACAAGATTCCTCCCCCCCGTTCTTAAATTCCAAAGGATGGGAATCACCTTTGCATGAGGGAGAATCTAAGAGCGATGAAAGCTGTCTCACCTTGGCAATTGACTCCTCTCTTTCCCGAAGGGTCTTCAGAATCAATGTCTTAAGGAAGTTCATGACTTGAACTGCATGAATCAATGCAGTCAAAGGGTCTGCCATCTGCATATCACAATAAAACAAGCATTTAAATGCATAAATAATAGCACGTTCACACTAACAACTGTATATTGCATTTGCTAATTATATTGATTTGTCATCGATAATATTGAAAATATGAATTTAGGTTGCTCAACTAAAGAATGAACCTCATTATTAAACTGTGTTTGAGAAAAACCCAGAAACAACAAAAGGAACAGAACCACAAGTGTCTGCTTATAAAATAATCTAAGCTAACCTGTGTCATGTTGGGGGCAAAAACCATAGCAATATTGCGAGCATTCATTTTGTTGAACTGCTCTTGTTCAACAACATCTGCCATCAAATTGATTGCCCAGTCAAGCAATGCAGCTTCAGTTGAAGGAAGCAACTTCATAAGATTGGTGCAATCCTCTTCTGTGTTGCAATGCATCACCTGCTCAGGCGTGAGGGAATCAAGTACCCCGGTTGGAAGCTCTCTAAACCAAGCCTACAAGTCGTAAATTAAATTAAAAATAATAGTAGTAAATGGGCAGAAGACCTTGTCAAGAGGTTAGGAAATTTGTCAGCATCAGCAATACTAATAAACAGTTTATCGATGGTATCACTTTGTTTCTTATAAAAAAGAATCCTTTCATAACACCCACTACACTAATGAATATAATGCGCCATGGAAAATAATCAAATTTGCAAATCAATGGCTATGGGCGAGCTTCCTTTCCAAATATTATACAAACTAAACGCAAAAAAAAGTTGTAAATTTCAAAGGTTTTCCAAATGTTTGAAGGAACAATAATAAATCCCCTATTAACCTTTTTTATTGGTCACTGTGTGGATTTTCTCCGGCTTACAGTTCAATCCGCTATTAATTTAGGTATAATAACTTCTAGCTAAAATCAAAGTAGGTTTCAGTTAACCCCAATATATATTAATTTTGGAATAATAAAAAAATTAATTAAGAATTTTGTGTGTACCTTCATTAAACCAGATAAACAATGAACGTCAATTCCAAGTGGTACCAGACCTCTGTTTAGCTGATCACGCACAAATTCTTCTTGGCTGTTGTCTGCATTAATGCGGAATATTCCTTCCGCCTTCAGCCAAAGCAAAACCAAGAAATTAGGCTTCAGAATTTATGTCAAAGTAAAGGGGACTTATGTGATACTTCTTGAGTTAGGTTGTCCAACAAATTTATTAATGGTATATTGTATATAATCAATTATTGAACATTTATTGCTACACCAAACAACAAATAGAGGTTTGGTAATTCAGCCAATATCCAGTGACTAAAGAACAATTAAAAGTAAAATCAATTAAATGCTTTTAAAATCTTATTCTACCCAAACAGAACATACTTTAAGGCCTCCCTCTGAATACAGTCGCTTTTGCATCATTAGCAGAATCGTTGGGACACTGTTTCCCCTTTCATCATAAGAGCACTGCATTGACTTTGCCGAAACTCCAAATACCTTTGCACTGCATGAACATATGAACTCAGTCAAAGGTGGATTTAAAAGAAAATAGAGGGGGAATTAGATATATGAAAGTGAAAGGTAAACCACTCAACTCCCAGAACAGTTAGTTTCTTTTTTCTCTTTCCTTTCACAGTAATTGAATTCCCTCCTCACTGAGCAGAGAAGAGGCTATAAAAATATAACCAACAGTAACAAGACCAAACCCATTTGTAAGTGATAAAAAAATCTTTCATTTATACAACATAAAAGTGACTATTTTCCTCGCATTCAACCAAATCAACAATGGAATTTGAAAATGGTGATCAACACCGAAGGAAACAGTGGTGGACTCTTAGTTATCGAGCAACTTATATCAATAGAAAATGCATGCAATAATAAAACTTTGAACAGACATCAACCAAGGGACAAAGCCAAAATCCTTCATGTTGAGAAGGCTCAGACAATATCCAGGGCATCTCAACTTCAGAAACCAAAATTTCCAACTTTAACGAGAAACCCAATATCTTCTCCATTTCAGAACACTCCAGTGGAAACCAAAATTACAAACATTCCTGCATCAACCAGCACACAGAGACGCGGTCCAAATAGAGGCCATTAGGTTGCCTTGATCATTTGAAAGATTCCGTTTGAATCATCTTGTCTGAAAATACTAATTTATGTACTTTACTTTCATAAAATTTTATTTTAACTCAAAAGAATATAACATTATCATAAATTTACAAACTTATTCAAGTACAGAATTAACAAAATCATCTAATCCAAAGCAAATTGTAAATCAACGCCCTCTGATTGGAACTTTCAGCATTACTTCAATCACCCAACTTCATGTTCTGTGACAGTTTAACTAATGACTAAAATATAAAGGCTAAGAAGAAGGGACGAAGAGAAGAGAGAATTGAGGGCTCACCTAGCACTGGGGACCCTCTTGGGAACCTCTGGCTCGAGCTCAGAGGGCAAACCGAGAAAGCCATTGAACCTATCAAAGGTAACATGAGAGACATGGCGCACCTCTGTTGGCCAGCTAATATCCAAGGAAGAAACATCCTCTCTCTCCACACTGCAAGTCACCAGCGACTTCTTCAACGCAGCCACCAAAATATCCAATATCGTAAACTGGTTTGATTGGCACCCATGACCACGCCAACCTTTGTTATCCACACCACCACCTACTTTTGACCCTGGATTGATGAAAGGCGTTGAAACCGGGTTGCTTGAAACATCTTCATCCCCATCATCATCGTCGTCGTCGTCGCTGTCCAGTTCTTCTTCTTCCTCTTCGTCTTCCTCATTCTCTTCGTCCTCATTTTTTACATCATGGAAAATTGGACTGGGCGGAGCAGCGTTGAACTCGACCAGTCCGCAAGATTTGGATCGAAATAGCCGAGTCATTGCCGTAATTAACGAGCAGGCAATAATGGGGCGGTGTTAAAAGGATCCGAACGTGAGTGAGGAAGAGAGAGAGAGAGAGTATTAAAGTGGGGGCGGTAAAACTATTACTAAAAGCGAATACTTTTAAAGGCAATTTCAGAAGAAATGAGATGGGTTTGGTTAAGTGGTGAAAAGGAGAGAGGAAGCAAACATGGTAGCCAAGAAGGATGAATCCACAGTCGGATTGGGATGGTATGCTGGTAAGGTTGACGGAGACAACTTGCTTTTCTTTTTGTTTGTTAGTATTATGTTGGTGTGGTCCGTTTTTGCAAAAAAAAAAAATTTGGGACTATTATGTTGGTGGTACTTGGTTGAGAGTAACAGAAGGAAGAGAAAAGGTGGGTTAGTAAGAAAAATGTCATGAAAATGATTATGAGCGTGAAAGTGAAACAAATGATCAAGTTGACGTGAGAGAGAGAAATGGAAGATTTGACGGTAGTTAATACAGTTTGGAAATTTGTAGTAAATTAGCAAAGAAATTTTAAATAAGTAAAGTTCTGTCAAATTTTATAATTTGTTTAAGATGTACATATATCTTTCTTTTTTAGATAAGATTTGATTTGTCAATCCTTAAATTATTCAAACATTTAGACGGGGTATGGATTTATGTCGAAAAAAAGCATTTTTCATTTACCCCACAGTGCATCTGGAAAGATAGTGAAGCTTGAAACAGGGGAAACAGAGGGTGTGAGTAAAAAGTTGAGCAGAGCAGGAAGTTCGGAAATTAAGAGGAACTAATTACGGCGTTTTTGAGTGCTTAAAGTAATTGGTTACATAATTGAGGTTAAGAGAGATTTAAAAGGTTATATTATATGGAGGTAGAAGGTACTGGTCGGGATTTGGCTGGTTATGGATTTTGCTTCCGAATTCCCACACCAAAGTCACATGGGTAGATGTTGGTTCCCCCCAGTTGGAAGGTGCAGCAAGAGTTTCGTGGCAGAGATTAAAAAATGAAATGAGAGATAGGTGAAATGGAAAGTGTATGGTGTGATATATAGGGGTGGCCCAACCTATAGGGAATGGGAGGACGCAATGAGTCCATAAATATGCGATGGTAGAAAAATGGTGGGGACATGAGAACATGGGCATGCACACATCATGCAATTGCACCTACCTGTCCTGTCATTACTATGCCACCTTCGCATGATGTTATCTACCCGTGGGGTTTTCTTTGGTCCCCAACCCATGCATCACGTGTATTGTTTGCTAGCCTGTATCATATTACAACTTACAATTCCAACATTTTCTTCTATCATTTTCCTTTTCTCATGCTACTCAAATCCACTCTTACATTTCAGTTTTCCTTTTCTTAGTCAAAAAAATATCTTTTTTTTTCCAATTAGATCGGTTCTATTTCGATTCAATTAAAATTTTACTTCTCAAAATATTTAAACCACATACACTGATTCTTGATTCAACCGATTTACCCAACCAGTTCGGTTTTAACACCTTCTAATCGCAATATTACGTAGAAACAAAGTTGGAACTTTCATTCACCTAAGAGTTATGAACTTTGTCTTTATTTGGAATAGAGACACAGATATGGAGTATTTATTTTATCAATGTTCTAATATCTGACACAGAGTGTCTTCTTCTTTTTGGAAAAAGAAGGTAATGAGCAACTTCTACCCTCAAACTCACTGGAAAAAAAAATCTACCTTTTTAATGACATATCATACTTCCATATGACAAATCATATTTCTTACTTTAAATAATCTAGTCAGTTTTTACTCTAATTAAGAAACTTACTAAAAAATTCAAAATACACTTCAAAAGTATATGTGTGTATGTGAGTGTGTTGTGCTTGTGATTCACTTTTTTTAAGAGAGACTGTTACTGCCGTGTTGACATTGGAGTAACTCGTGTTGTAATAGTTTTTATTTGTTGTGTATATCATAATTAATAATAGTCCCTTGTAGACCTTGCAATGATTACCATTGCGATGTCAGAGTTTTTAGGTTTTTAAGAGAGCATCTAGGTTTCTGTTATACGTTAAAGATATAAAAATGCAACAATTTGGGTTGAAATTTCTACGTTATTTGTTCTAAAGAAGATGTGTGAAGGTTGAAGTAATTAGAGTAATGTAGTATGAGCATAGTTTATGAAGAGTAGGGAGGGAGGAAAGGGACGAGAAAATGGAGGTTTCAACTTAGAAGCGCAGAAACCAATAAGTGAAGAATGAGAAGGGTGCACAAGTTGGCATACTAAATGAGTCAGTTGTTGTCAGTAGTATTATGTAATGTAGCAACCTCACTTACCTAGAAAAATGAATTCCACAACCATTTACTTAATTCGTGGAACTTGCATTGCATGTAGTGCAGTGAAGTGTTAAATTTAGTTTGTTGCACGTGACTTGGGTCAAAATTGTTCTCTGTAGTAAAAAGTCCTGTAATGTACATTTTACTCACACTACACCCAAAGTGGTTACAGGCACTTTTAGAGGATTGTTATTCAAGTAAAACTATTTGTCTAGATTATGATGTGTTCAGCCTTTCAATATCTAACTTTTGCACGTGTTTCCCAGCAGAAAAAGAAATAGATTGGCTGAAAGCAAAAAAGGAGAGATAAATATGTTGGATAAAAATAGACGGAATTAAAATGAAGTGGATTTAAAAATGTATAATTTAATAAAATGCACACAAAAATAATTCTGATATGTTAAGCTTGATTATGATGGCGAAATGTAACAATTTTGCCATATAATAATTTAATTAAATGATTATTATTATGTCTGTGTAATGTGTTGATTGGTGTTGATGGTTTTAAATTTTGCCTGACAGTGCATGTACGGGTCACGCATAGTGACAGTTTGTGATGACCGGTGAGTCAAACCCCCAAAAAAGCTCAGCGAATTAGGTGGTATAATCTGTCTTATCTGTTATTTATATTTTTTAAAGGGTGGCGATACTTTTAAGACTCCAATAACATATACTCTATATA
>Ga0123341_1001593_pt1 | contig 17408 bp, 12 predicted proteins | sample Turbeapinknodule_FD_89959 | JGI IMG/M metagenome (GOLD analysis project Ga0123341, IMG submission 89959) | Root nodule microbial communities of legume samples collected from Mexico - Turtle bean Mexico pink nodule | ecosystem: Host-associated > Plants > Roots > Nodule | place: Mexico: Nepantla...
ATAATATGTTATTACTAAATTAATTAACTTTTTTTTTATAAAATCATTATTTTTCACACTTAATTTTTAATTAATTTAAACACACATGAAATACAAATATTAATCAAAAGTCACTCAAAGCAAACATAATTTCAACTAATTCAAAACAATTGAAATCGTGTAAAGCTTTCGTTCATCTAAAGTTATCTGATGGTTGCATGACTTTAATTCAAAATGAACAACCAAAATCGTTAATACTTTATATAATTTCACTTAAAATATATATTATTTTAAAGTAAAATCATTTATGATTAACATGATTTCATTGTGCAAATTTAAGTGATATGAATTATGACCGACTTTACCCTAAGTCAATCAAAATCATTTAAATTTGTAACAATTTCTTACTAAAATCATACATCTTACTAAGATTTGAAATAAAATTATATCAGCTTAAGCTTAGTACACCTTACCAATCTACATAATTAAAAAACATTTACCCATTTTAATAATAAATCAAGAAAATTACAGCGTGTTAAATATTCCCACAAAATTCACACCACATAACTGATGTATTTTAAATATAAATAAGAAATTAAAAAAAAAACATTATAATAGTGTGTTAAAACCTACCCAACTACCCACAGTAAGAAACATGTCACGAGTAAGGTAAAAAAATGGTAAAAGCCGAATCACATGGCCAAGGCCACCCGAATATCGATGTCTTTCATTTATTGGATTCATCACTTCCACCATCTTTCAAATTAATGACACAAATATAAATGTTCCACACAAAATAAATACCCCCACCATTTCATTTCTACGCCTTTTAAGTATTTTTTTTAAAAAGTTTACCAAAATAAAAATATTAAAATAATAAAACTTCTTAATTAAATTATTTTTAAATTTATTAATATAAATCAAATTTATTATAAACTTTTTTTTTTCACTTTCCTTTCCAATCTAATAATCTAATTTTCACTTTCTCTCATATTAATTAATACACAATCAAATTTATATCTTTTTATTTTTTTTTCTTACTTTTCCACCCTCCTTCATTAAAAACAAAGCTTAAGTTAAACAAACAAACAACACATCACGTTGCACGTAGTTCAAGAATGCTAACCTTCCCAGCACCTTTCTCTATGACCCCATCACAGACCAATAGCAACGAAACGACCCTTCGTTTCGGACAAAAAATAAACTAAAATAAAACCATATTATATGCAGTTTAAGATTCGGCTAACCATTTTCGTCACAAAATATATATATATATATATATATATATATATATTTATTTATAGAAGTCCATAAACAACACTGGGAGGAAAAAAAAAATTAAAGAAAATAGAAAAAACTAAAACTACAGGTCCAAATTCGCATCGCGTTGTAGATCTGCAACGCTCGGGTTTCGTCATCCATCAATTCAATCCTCTCTTCTTCGATTCGTTTTCGAGGTCCAAATTGTCCTCGCAGGTCAGCTCCTCTTCTTCGATGCATTTCCCTTCCTCTCATTCTTTCTCCGTATTTCAATTCTCTTTTCGCAGTTTCCATTTCCATTCTCCAAAATTTTAGGGTTTTCAGATTCTGCAAATACCGTAGATCTTGATTCGCACCATGAAAACCACGCTTCTTTTCTCTCCTTCAACTTTTCTAATCGGAATCTATGTAAACTGAACCTTACCATTATTAGAATGTGAGCATATGATTTATAAGCTACACGTTTATCGTTATGCATGTAATTTTAGTGTCGTTTAATTTGCGTATGTCTGTGTGTGCAATGGCGTGTGGATCTATTTTATGTTTATATTCGTCGGATTTGGAGCGGAATTGGTTGGTTGTAAGCGTCGTGTGTGGTTTTTTGTTTTGCAGATTGTGAGTTGAATGGAAGGAACTGGAGGCAGCAGTGCCTCGGCTGCTGCACCCGTGAACCAATGGTGGCAGGAATTTTCGAAGCTATTTCAATATTATCTGGATAAATCCACGCCGCACGCTACGTATAGATGGATTGGGAGTTTGGCTATTGTGTCGATCTTTGTTTTGCGGGTTTTTTATGTCCAGGGATTTTACATTGTGTCTTATGGATTGGGAATCTACCTGCTGAATCTGTTGATTGGGTTTCTGTCACCGTTGGTCGATCCTGAGCTGGAGCCCTCTGATGGACCTCTGCTGCCGACTAAAGGTTCTGACGAGTTCAAACCGTTCATTCGCCGACTGCCTGAGTTTAAGTTCTGGTAATTTAGGAATTTTGTTGTGTGGGTGGTTTAGTACTAACATTTTCATGAAAAAAATATGAACATTGTCGTTTGCCCCCTGAAACCTGCTTTAATAATTTTGAAGCAATCTCTTTAAAGAAAACTTGGATTCAATGTGAGTTTCATGTTAATAGTTGCTTCAATGTCTCTTGTTCATACTCAGTCTTTTTTATCGGTGAATATTTGACTTGTAACTTTTGTAATGTTCATCTGTCATTTCGTTTATTTGAATATGACTCCGAGTCATTTCTGTATTTCATGTGGCACTTACCTTTATAGAGGTAATGTAAGTTTTACAGAGGTGATAGCTATGAGGAAAATGTTTCTCTAATCTTTCCATTTGCCTTACCAGAAAACATTGTTGTTATCGCAGAAAATAACTATGTGTTTGGGAAATGCAAAAAAATTAACTAGTTGTGCCCAGCGTCGACTGCATTTAATTATTCAATATCGGTTAATTGCCACAGACATTTTGCTGCAAGATTTTAGTCATTGGCATTGCATAAAGAAGCTGATAATTGTATGGGAAACAATATTTTATCTTTTGAAATGGTACATGAAAAATGAATTTTCTATTTATATTATTCTCTATTGAACAAACTGTTGCTTATCTTTCATGTCTTACTTATTTTCCTGGTTTGATCAGTCATATGGAAAACTTTTGAACGTATCTGTTGCATGATGCATCATACTATTTGGCTGGGTTGGTTTGTCAACCTTAATCTTATTGTGTTGGTTTATCTTTCAAGTTTTCAAACAAAATTATCTGGAATTATGTTTCTTTAATTAGTTCCGAAATATTTGTCTCAATAATCACTTAAATGTTTTTAAATTTGAAATAGATAACTATTTGTCCTGACAAATTTCACACTTCCTGAAGACTTAGTTTTAAAAATCCAAATGACAACATAGTATTAGGAAAGTATTATTGCTTAACAAAATATGTGAACATCCCCTTGCTCCTTTTGAAAAATGAGTTATATGGAGCAAAACCTGTGTCAATGTTGTTGACTGATATTATATAACTGGAATAACTTCATAGATGAGTATGATGCGCGTGAGTTGATTTGTTTAATTATTCTTTCTCGAGAGAGAGAGGCTGGTGCTATTTATGCTCATCCCTTTATTTTTGTTTAACAAGTAAGATATTATCATGCTAAAAGCCTACCTGTGTCTGTTGGAAACAGTTCAAAGAAATCACCATTTATGGATGAGGATATTGATTTGAGATGTTGTTGGCTGTAGGTATTCTTTCACAAAGGCTTTCTGCGTAGCATTTGTGATGACTTTCTTTTCTGTGTTTGATGTTCCTGTGTTTTGGCCAATATTACTCTGTTATTGGGTTGTCCTGTTTGTCCTTACTATGAGGCGCCAAATTGCACACATGATCAAATACAAATACATACCATTCAACATTGGGAAGCAGGTAACCTTACTCTTAAATTGGCTCTCATCAATTTACTTTTCGCCCCTGTAATTTGTTTTGTACATTTTGTCCAGTACAGGCAACATTTACTTTGTCTGTATCATTGACCTGAATGATAGTAATGTATTTTGTTTTAATGTGTTGTAGAAATATACTGGCAAAAGATCCTCTGCAAGTAGCAGTGGCAGTCGTGCAGACTGAAGCTTGGTTTTGTTGTGACTTGAAAAATGCAAATCTCATAGTTAGGTTTTGTGGACATCCAGGGTAGATTTTTCCCTTTTATTTGAAGGAATTTGTAGTCAGAGTATGACGGATGCCAATATGCAGTTACAGAAATATTATCTGTGTTCCACTCAGAAGACATCCTAATGCAGGCTTTGAACGTCAATGTGGATATACATTAGTATTTGATTCAGTTTTAGATTTCATCGCAAATCTAGATTGTATTGCGATGCTGCAGACCATGATTTGAAGACAAACTTCGTATAGCACTCATTTTTTTCCTGTTCAAGGAAAAACTATTTGCCCTTTTTTGTTCATGCGTCTTATAAGGTTGTAAGATGAACTGGCAGTTTGACAATATCTCTACCCGTGTATTTTTTTTTTTTTTTCCATTCAAAAGTAAATTCTATTTATGGCTACGGCCGGGCTTTTACTTTTATTATCTTTTGCAGCTTTTGAAACGGTCTAAACATTGCTCATCGAAAAATTAACATTTTAATAGATCCATTATTGTTAAATTAGCTCAAAGGTTTCTCTTGCTCTTATTTTATTGTGATGTTTTGTATGGCCTCTCTTTATCAAAAGCTTATCGAGAATATTGAAGAATTAGGTTAACTTTGAATTTTGGTGATGAGATATGGTTTACGTATTTTTATGTTTGAATAGACGCAAATTATGTATGTATGAATTTATTTAATCTTGAAATAAAAACCAAAGCTTTGATCCAAACTTGAGTGTACTTTTGAAATATCTTTTACAATAATTTAGACATTAAATAATTTATTATAACTTGAATAACCATTATTATTAAGTTGTTAAGAGAGTTGAATTGGGAAGTACTCAGAAATTTAAACAAACCTACTTTAATATGCATCTTTATAAATTAAATTCATATGTATCTTTATAATTTTAAAACTTTCATATTTACCTTTTGTGGAATTAAATTGCAGTGGAGAGCATTCTACTTTAGTTTAACGTTTATGTAAAATAAAAATCCAAATCGTTTATGGATTACAATTGGAACCCCTCCCCCCTTTTATCCATGGTGTGCTTCGTCGTGGTGCTTGGTAATGTTGTTAGAAGTGTAGATTGTATTGGGCTGAGTGAATATAAAGGTAAGTTTCTCTTTCGTTTTGCAATTTTTTTACGATTTTCAATTTAACTTCTATATAATTTTGTCCACATATCTCTTGAATACATAATCCGGAACGTTAAATAATTTTCTTTTAGTTTTGGATTGTCTTTTAGTTAAATAATTTTCTTTTAGTTTTGAATTGTTCAATACGTAAATGAAAATGTTATTTTATATTGTACAATTTAGAAGTCAATTTTATTTTTCAGAGCACCGAAATACATTTGTTTTTTGGATTGTGTTTCAGAATGTACAATTCTGAAGTCAAAATTGTATTTGCATTTTTTAATACAAATTTTACTTTTGGATTATAAATTTCAGAACACAATCCAGAAGACAAATTTGTGTTTTGAATTCTACAATCCAATAATCTTAAAATAAAATTTTGTATTCTGGATTATATATTTAAGAAGTTTAAGTTGTGCAATTTATTTTAAGTTATTTTTCAAAGTCAATATTTATGTCGTTTAATTGCAATACAGTATCAAGTATTACATTAGTTTGTAATCACTCTCTCTATTTTGGAGCAAAATAACATATGAAGTGGATAAGTTGTCTACCATGTATGAGTATGACATTATGAAGTTTGTGCCAACAAAAGATCAATTTGTTCGAGGAGGTGAGTTAACTAAATATGTATATTATTTGTAAGAAGTGTGACACATGCATATGCTTATGTTGTATTATTTTTGCATATGTATTTGGTACGTAGGATGACTTACTTGAATGAGTGCGTAGGATGACTTACTTGGTTTTGTAATTGTTATTTTGAAGTTTGATACGAAAAACATATAACAAGGAAGAAATATATGTGTGTTGTTAAGTTCTAAAAAGAGTGATAAGTATATGAAACATAACAACAATTTACTGATCATTATAATTGATACAAAAACATGTGATTGTCCTTTTACATTATGGGGTAAATCGGTTTACAATAGAGAATAATGGGCGTTGAAGGTGATATGTGACAGTCAAAGTCATGAATTGACTGATAAATTACTCGGTCTCCCTTATGCTCACAAATTAAAATCTAATGAGTATTTCTTGGTCATTAACATTATAAAAGTTTAGTGAAATCGTTTTTTTTTTACTTACTCTGAGTGAGAGTAGTGAGGACAATGTTACCACAATAAATCAAGTGTACAATGTCAAATATATAGAAGATCACATAGAAGATCTAAAACTAAAATACAACAACTAATGATATTACTAGTGTGGCAATTATATTCATCGAAGCATGTGTAACAAGCTGTCATAGGTTGTTACAAATGTCTTTTTGGACTCATTCTAATTCAGTAAAACTGTTGAACGACAAGTAATTTGAATGCTATTAAGTTATTTGCTTCTTTCACCTATTAATACTAACATTGATGTAATTACATGATGGTATAGACAAATGAGTGACTATAGTCCATACCTAATATGTGATTATGATTGCTAATAAATATAATGTTGTATTGAAGTGTTTATCACTAAAGCAAAACATGACGATATTCTCATTACTAAGTAAACATGTCATGAATGGGAGTCTACATTGACTTATATCCATTTGACACGTGTATGGTTCTCATTTTATTTAGGTATTTTTAAATATGTGTGGTCCTTTTCTCCAACCTTAGTGCAATTAATATCGATTACATATAAAAAATATTTGTGCCATACAAATAAAAAAAGAACAATTTATTTTAACTAATTTTTAAAATAAGAATGAATTTCAATATGTAATATATTTTAAAAAATAAAATACTTTGTATAATTCAAAGTGTATACAAATTTAAAAAAAATAATTTTAGATTATGTAATCTGAAAACTTAATTCACAGTGAAATTAAAAGTACTAAGATTTTTTTTTTTAAATGAACTCTAACATAACACCAACACATAAAAAATGAGTCACCAAGGCGTTCTTGACAAATGACATTGAGTTCCATCCGTGGTTATGTAACAAGTGAAAGAAGAAAAAGTGGATAAGAAGAGAAAAAAAGGTAGGTTTAAAAACACATATGTCATTAAGGGCACTTTGGCATTTTCACTATCTCATTCGGGTGCATATTGAATTTATGGGAGTGTAGAAAGAAATTACTTATTCATCTAACGATATTTTTAGCCCAGCACAAAATTTAGATTAAATTTAAGTGGGCCAAAAATTTGTGCCGGGCCATTTCATCTTAAATTCAGCCCAATATTAAAAAACAAGGCTTACTCGGTCGGATATAACGGTTAATAACACATTGGAAGAGTGTTTCTTCTTCAAGTGCGTGTCCCAAAACCCTAACAAAAACCCGTAGTTGCAGTGCGGTGCATCAATGGGGAAAGCGAAGGGGAAGCACCGTTTGGACAAGTACTATCACTTAGCGAAAGAGCATGGTTACAGGTCTCGAGCTTCATGGAAGCTGGTCCAGCTCAATTCCAAGTTCCAATTCCTCGAGTCCGCACGCTCCGTCCTCGACCTCTGCGCCGCCCCCGGAGGCTGGATGCAGGTGGCGGTGCAGCGCGTCCCCGTAGACCACCTCGTCATCGGCGTGGACCTGGCACCCATCGCCCCCATCCGCGGTGCCATCGCTATCCAGGAAGACATCACCAAAACAGAATGCAAGTCCCGCATCAAGAAGCTCATGGGCCAGCACGGATGCCGCGCCTTTGACGTCATTTTGCACGACGGCTCTCCCAATATCGGCGGCGCCTGGGCTCAGGAAGCCATGAGCCAGAATGCCCTCGTCATCGATGCCGTCAGATTAGCTACTCAGTTCTTAGCGCCCAAGGGTATCTTTGTCACCAAAGTAATCATTCATCTGTTTCCTATTCTTATTCTGATCATTATAATTATTGTTGCTGTAATTATTATTTATTGCTCCTTTTTTGCGTGATAGATTTTCAGGTCGCAAGATTACAGCTCCGTGGTCTATTGCCTGAAGCAGGTGATGTGATGGTTTTTATAATTGAAAAGCAGTTGTACTTGTGATTTTGGGCGGTTTGGTGGAGTTGTTGAGATTTGTTTGTTGATTTTTTTTTGTCTCAGTTGTTTGAGAAGGTTGAGGTGGATAAACCTGCGGCTAGTCGATCTGAATCTGCTGAGATATATGTTTTGGGGCTTAGGTACAAGGCTCCTGCCAAGATTGATCCGCGACTTCTTGATGTGAAGCATCTCTTTCAGGGGTCTGTGGAACCGCAGCCTAAGGTAATCATTCTGTTTTTTTTGTGTGGATACTGGGTTGGCAATTTTTGTTTTTGTTCCTCTTTGGTTAGGCTTGTTTTTATCTGTTGGTGATTGGTGAATCATCTGTGCAGGTGGTGGATGTACTTAGAGATACTAAGCAGAAAAGGCATCGTGACGGGTAACTACTGCTTCATTGCAAGGCTTGGTTGGACTTTTAATATGTTTGCTTTTTGAATGATTGTTAAGACATTCTGATAAACAGAGAGCACTAGGAATGTGAAAAACTTGGCAGTTTATTAGCTACTCCATTGCAAGGCTTGGTTTGACTTTTAATATGTTTGTTTTTTTGTGATTTACCTTTTTAAATTCTTTGCAAGGCTTGGTCTGGCATAACTAATTATTTTCGAAGGATTCTTAAGGCATCCTGATAAACAGAGAACACTAGGAATGTGGAAAACTTGGCATTTTATTAGCTACTTTAGTTGATTTTATATACATATAGCATACTTATTGTTCGCCATCCCTCTTAGTTTCTCGCCTTTTAATTTTGGTTTTGTGCTCTAAACATAGTCTGGTACATACTGTAGACTTGTTTGCTAACTTCTTCACTACTGCAGTTATGAAGATGGAAACACTACTTTAAGGAAGATGTCTTCAGCTTCAAATTTCATTTGGTCAGATTCTCCACTGGAGATCCTTGGTTCAGTCACTTCTATAACCTTTACTGATGCAGCTGATTTACCAATCAAGGATCATGAGCAAACAACTGAAGAGGTATTTTGTTTGAATATGTTAGATGCAATCATGCATTTTCTGTAATCAGTGGAGATTTATAGACAAAATCAGTATTGTGAATTTTAATTTTAATGTGGTTGTTTTTGCAGGTCAAATCTCTCTGCGACGATTTAAGGGTTTTGGGGAAGCAAGATTTCAAGCATCTTCTAAAGTAACTACATGATTTGAAATATTACTCAATGAAATGGAGGAGCTTTTGTGTGGGGTTTTGATGTTGTTATTTGTCACATGTAGGTGGAGGATTCACATTAGAAAAGCTCTTTCACCAACTCAAAAGCCTGATCCTACTACTAAAGAACAGACAAAAACTGAGCAGAAGGTGGATGAAGAAGATATATTACTCAATGAAATGGAGGAGCTGACTAATGTGATGGACCGGAAGAAGAAACATGCCAAGAAGCTTCTTGCTAAAAGAAGAGCCAAGGTTTTGTTTTTAGCTCCGAACTTCCATTGATTTTGTTGTTATTGGATATGCACATGAATAACTTTTGGAATCTATGCAACATCATTGTTAATATCAATGTTAAATAGCCATTATAGCACCACCATAATGCTACGCTGTGGTTTTTTTACCTCTTATGGGAGGCCTGCCTTGGGCCACAATGGAGTGTTTTTATGGTGGAATTTTGGCTTTTATGCCATTGATCACTCTGGTTAATGTTTATTTGCAGAATAATGATGTGATTTTTTACAAAATAATAGATGGTGTTTAGTCTGACAAAAAACTCATTAATCACACTGCTCCATAACAAATTTTAATCCCAATCATGACATTTTAGGCTCTATTTTTCTCTTAATTTCTTTTTCAAGTAGATGAGATCAAGCTGATTCACAGCTTTGATGATTTGAATCTTGCAGGACAAGGCACGAAAAGCAACAGGTATGCAAATGGATGCAGTTGAAGATGGTTATGTAGATCAGGAGTTGTTTTCTCTCGCCTCTATAAAGGTTTGCTTTAATCTTTTTCATTTCTCTTGGTTTGAAAAATGATATAACCTGTTTAAGTGCATCAACTGTTTTTTCATTTTAAACTCCTTCTTTTCCTCTTTAGAACTCCCAAAAAGCACAGGTTGTTTGCTTGATATATACCTTTCCTTTGTAACCGGGAGATCTAGAATAGTGTCAGATTACTAATGTTGGGCAACATTTAAGGAGTACTTTACTAATCCTTCAACTCTATATGGGCACATGTACAGAAAGCAGACTTTTAGAGTTGCATATTTTTCTTTTTTATGTCTGCAAATTTAATCTATATATCCCTTCCTTCGTAGTGTAAAAAAACAGATTGAGGACACCTCTCACATTTTTGTAATCGGTTCATTCTTTCTTGGGGTTTTAGGGTAAGAAAGATCTGGTAGCTGTTGACAACACTGAGTATGAAGGTGACGAGGGTGAAGTAGAAGATAGTGAGAATGAAGAAATCCATGAAATCCCAGGGCGTTCATCCAGTGACTTGGAAGATTCTGATGAGGAGCGTAAAAGGTGAATGACAGGTTCTTTTGATGGTTGCTCATACTCTGTTATGTTAGCATTTACACTTGAAATTTTCCTTAACAATCTGTATTGATTATACTGATATCAGATACAATGAGCAAATGGAAGATTTGTTGGAGAAAGCTTATGAGAAGTTTGTCATCAGAAAGGAAGGAAGTTCAAAGCAGCGGAAGCGAATTAAAAAATCCTATGATGCAGAGGCCGAACTTTTGGAGGTACGCATTGTTTCCTTTTTCATGGTTTTGTTTACTTAAACGTTCACTATGTTAGAGGTTTATATACTACGACAGTGAGAACTGAGATTACAATTGATTATTGAAAATCCTTCCATATTTGAACTCCAGGACGGAGGGAACACCATTATATAATCCACACTCTTTTGTTTCATGTATCCATTAATTTATTCCCTTGCCCCTTTCTTACATCCAAAGAAACCTTCAGGGTGCACTTTGAAGCTTGCTGCTAATATAAACATGTTTGTTTTTTGTATTCTGTTCTCTAGGTTCTTGTTATGTCAAATATATTAGTTTATTGTTTACAAACATGGAATGATGCTTCTTTTTGTTTAGAGCCATTGAATTCTTTAACATGTAGATCATGACCTTTTGGCCGTGTAGGGCGGTGAGGATGATATTGCTCAATCTATGTATGATTCGGATGAAGATCAGGGTGAGCAAGAAGCAAATCCATTGATGATGCCACTTAATGACGGTGCTGAACTCACCCAAGAGGAGATAACAAATAAGTGGTTTAGTCAGGATGTCTTTGCTGAAGCTGCAGAGGAAGGAGACTTTGAGAAGGATGAGAGTAAAGATGAAATGGATGTAGATGATGAGCCTAAGGAGAAGAAATCCATTGCCAAAAAGGTCAAAGAAAATAAAACAGCAGCTCCAGCAGTGGAGGATCACCCTGAACCTCAAGCATCATCCAAGAAAGCAGATGATTTTGAAATAGTTCCTGCGCCTGCCACTGATTCAAGTGATGATGATTCATCCTCTGATGAGTCGGAGGAAGATATCGAAGCCAAAGCTGAGATATTGGCTTATGCTAAGAAGTTGGTGAGAAAAAAACAACGAAATCAGATATTGGATGATGCATATAACAAGTACATGTTTGATGACGAAGGATTGCCCAAGTGGTTTCTAGATGAAGAGAAGAAACACCGCCAACCAGTAAAGCCTATTTCGAAAGAGGAAATGGCTGCAATGAAAGCGCAATTTAAAGAAATTGATGCCCGGCCTGCAAAGAAGGTGGCGGAGGCCAAAGCACGGAAGAAGCGTGCTGCAATGAAGAAGCTTGAGAAGGTACGGAAGAAGGCAAATGCCATATCAGATCAAACAGAGATATCTGACCGTTCGAAGAGGAAGCAAATTGAACAACTCTATAAAAAGGCTGTTCCGAAGAGGCCTAAAAAGGAATATGTAGTTGCAAAGAAAGGTGTACAAGTAAAGACTGGCAAAGGAAAAGTCCTTGTTGATCGAAGAATGAAGAAGGATGCTAGGAAACGTGGACAGGGTAGGGGAGGAAAAGGAGGTTCCAAGGCGAAGAAGGGAGGCAAGGCTCCAAAGGGCAAAGGAGCTTCTAAGGCCTCCTCTGCCAAAAAGGGAAAACAGAGGACTAAGGAATAAATAAAAATAGATTGATACTTTCTTCAGAGTTCAAATTAATGGCTTTGCCCAGTTTTCTAGGCCTAATTTTTGTTTTTCATTTGCTTCCTGCTTGTTATTGTGCAATTGATATTATAAATTAAAGAATGGAGTTTTTTGTCCTTCATAAAGGAAAACGGCAATGTAATCTTAGTTTCGAAATTAATTATGGATCAAGTCTTTAGCAGTGGCTTTAAATGTTGCAAGTAAATTATCCTTACTCAAAAGTAAATTATCTTAGTAGCTGAGTCATTTAAATTTTATTGTCATTATTATATACGAAAGAATTTTGTTATCATAAAATAGTTGAAATGCCCCTTTCTAATCAAAGTGAACATGTGTCTTGAAAAAATAATTATCATTCTCATGGGTGTTAAGTAAAATATGACATGCTTTTTGATTTTTCATTGGTGTCTGGAGAATTCAGTCCATGTCCATGATCAGTAAGTTTCTATGAGAACTGTTGACAATAATTTTTGGGGCATTCTTTTCAATACATCACATTATTATAGATCATAGTTAAAAGATTTTTTTTATAGGTATAAATAAGATTAATTATAGGAGGTTGGTTCTCCTTCTCACTCTTGTTTCTTTAACTAACTTGATCCTTTTTCCTTTCTATATGTAATAAAGAGACAAAAGTAATTTTTTAGTGTCAAATAATAATAAAAATTAAAAACAATAATTTTAATTTTTTGAAATATGAAAACAAAAAAAAATATTAGGATTGATTCACTCACAATTAGGATGACAAAGTGGGATGTGTCAGGCGGATTAGCCCGTTTTGGTAAAAAAATAAAGGAAGAGTGAAAATTTTTAACGGCTGTTTCTTCTGCACCTCCATATATTCTTCTCCCACTTCCATACATTTTTATATTTTCAAAAATACCCTTCTATAATATTTTTGAATTATATAATTTAGAAGTTTTTTTTTAAATTTCTAATTAGTTTACAAATTACATAATCTGAAAGTCTTTTTATTAAATGCATGATTAGTTTTCAGATTATGTATTTTCATATAGTGTATGAAGGTGGACGAAGAACCTATGAAGATGGAGGTGCAGGAAAAAACAGTCTTTTTTAACTCCTGGCCCACTCAAGCCTCCGTCCCGCATAACCCACCACCAATAACCAATGAGGGTGGGGCTGGCCCGCAAAAAAAAAAAGGCAAAAAAAAAGAAGAAAAAATGTGTGATTGCCGCTGCTACTGCACAAACACATCTAGATTTTCTTCCTTCTTCATCACATTCACGGTCACCGCCGCCGCTGTCGCGCCGCTCCGGTACCGCTCCGTCTGCTACGCTATAACGGAGGCACACACGCGCACGACCATGAGACGAACCTCCACCGTCGCGCTGCTCCGCTCCGTTGCCGCGCCGCAGTTGCTCCGTTGTCGCGTCACTGCCGCTCCGCTGCCACGCCACTACCGCTCCGCTGTCGCGCCGTTGCTGCACCGCTCCACGCAAGTTAGAAAAAAAATGCTGGCTGGCCCGCAAATCCGCGGGTTGACTCCTATGCGGGGCGGGCCAACCCGACCCGCATTTTGCAGGTCAACGCGGGGGCGCTTTGCCATCCCTTTTATATAACCCTAAAAAGCTGAATAGAGATATAGACAGAGAAGGAAGGTGATTTGTTAGTATGGAAAAGAGCAAGATATTGATAATTGGGGCAACAGGAAGTTTGGGATACCATTTAGCCGAAGCAAGTCTGAAGTTTTGTCATCCAACATTTGCTCTTGTTAGACACTCTGCATTCTCTCACCCTCACAAAGCCCAAAAGCTTCACTCCCTCTCTCTAGCCGGAGCCACCCTTCTCAAAGTCTCTCATCTTATTTCTTTTCTTTTTCTTCTTCTCTTTCAATTTCTTTTTCTTATGATCCAAATTTGACATTTTTATGGTCAGGGTTCGCTGGAAGATGAAACCACCATTGCGGAGGCTGTCAGCCTTGTAGATGTGGTCATTTGTGCCGTTTCAGCTAAACAATCTCTGCTTCAAAAGCTCCTTATCCGAGTTATCAGACAACTTGGTTCTATTAAGGTTAACTTATAACAGATTTAATTTTAGATTCTTTTCATTATTTGACCAATTCTTATTGATTCTGGCTTATTTACTTATTCATCGGTTTTTGGGTCTTACCAGTTTAATCCAATTTTGAGAAACTGACAAGTTAGGGGTGGTTTTTAGTGAAGTATTCCATTTTAGTTTTTATACAATTCTAAGTTTTTATTTTAGTATTTGTTTATTATTTAAATTTATGAATTTTTGCTTTAATATAATGAAAAGTTCTGGCATTAACAAATCCAAAAGTGTATGGCTGTCTAAATTTAAATAATAATATCTAAAAAGATCAAAGACTTCATACAAAATTATAAAAGGTGAGGAGCTTGATGAAGATAAAATTATGCTTTTACAGTATAAACCTACAGTATTCTAATTGGATAACAAGACAAACATAACCTATAAAATTGTATACAATTTTTGTCCTATCTTTTATTTCGAGAAGACTAGCTGATAGGTTCTGCATGTTCTCAAGCTGTTATACTCTACCTTTTTCCTTTCTAGAGAAATTGCTTTCTTAATCTTTATCATTTCAATCCAACGTGCTCAAAGTTCTTTCTTGTATTACTATATATTTGTTCTTCAAACTTTGAGAAACATGCAGTTTTACTCACTCTTAATTTTAAAATCTTGATGAGTTCATAGAAAACTAAATCCAATTGTTTTTAAAATTTTAAGTATCAAATTTATCACTTAAAGAAAACGAATTTATCAGATATTAAAAGTATAGGAATCTTGTTGGTCAGATTCAAAGACCAAAAACCACATTTTTTTCCTCTTTTCTGTTCTTTCGTGTATGTAGCCAGAGTTCTCAATATCCATCTATGTATGGATTAAGCATAGTTTTCTTACGTTATTTGAGTTGTTAAATGTGTTAAATAATCTGTTGTTAATTGATTTTGGGCCTCAGAGATTCATCCCATCTGAATTTGGATCAGATCCTACCAGGGCTCACGTGTCAGAGCTTGATGATTTGCATAATTTCTATGCACCCAAAATTGAAATCCGTCGACTTCTGGAGGCTGAGGGCATTCCACACACTATCATCTCATGCAATTTCTTCATGAGGATTTTGCTTCCTTCTCTTGCTCAGCCAGGCTTAGATGCTCCTCCAAGGGACAAGGTCACTGTATATGGTGATGGGAATACAAAAGGTATGCTCATCAATCCACCATTGTTACTCTTTTACTTCCTACTTGGTAGTTTACTGAGTAACCACCTTTTCTAATCTTTGAAAATGTAGTGTTGTAATAGTTTTTAAAATTAAAGAAATTTAAAAGAATTCCTCAAAGTACACTTCATCAATTGTATTTAGTTTCAAAAAGCTTCACTTAAATGATACATATACATGGATCAAAACTAAAACTTTAGAGATTTATTTCAAAACTTAGTAGTAGTTGCAGGGAGTAATGTGATACGAGTTACACTTTAGGTACCAAATCATAATAATTTATTAATTATTCAGCAATGGGTTCTTTGCAGGTGTCTTCATGAAGGAAAGTGATGTTGCTGCATTCACTATCAATACAGTTGACGACCCTCGTACCTTAAATAAAGTGCTGTATTTGAGACCCCCAGGAAACGTCTGTTCTTTGAATGAACTGGTTGAAATGTGGGAGATTAAGATTGCCAAGAAGCTTGAGAGATTGCATGTCTCTGAAGGAGAGTTGCTCCAGAAAATAAAAGGTGTTATATATACTTTGTAATTATTATACATCTCTTTGTCAGTTAAAACCATAGGAGGCATTTTAGATCATCTCATACAATAAGTGAAACTCTAAGAGATATTATGACAAAATCTTATCGTAGAAGGAAAAGTGAGAGAAAAATTCTAACAAACGCCTTTTTATTTCCTTTTTGGCATTGCAGGAACTTCTTACCCTGCCAACTTTGAAATGCTCTTCATATATTCTGCTTTCATAAAGGGAGATCACACATACTTTGATATTGAACCACCCTCTGGTGTGAATGGTACCCAACTATATCCACATCTGAAATATACCACAATCAGTGAATTCTTAGACACACTAGTTTAGGATTTATTTGAGAATGCTGGGATATGAGCAGTGACATACTGTTACTTAGAAATTTTCCCTTTTTCTACAAGTTATGTTTATTTATTTTATTTCTTTCTAAGAACAAGTTAAAATTGTATATATCTGTGTTGGACAAACTAAAAGGGCAATGCCTTGCTCTGTTTCTTGCTGCTCTCAAATTGGCTAGAAGTTTCTAAATGGTTGACATAAAATTAGATAGAAACTTACGTTGCACAACAGTGGAGCAGGATAGAAATTTATCTTGGATTTGTTTTCAGCTTGGTTGTTAAGATATAAAATAAAAACTCTTTCACCCTTTTGCACACATGAATAAAATCAGTAAAATCGTGCTTCAGCCAATAAATCATTTATGAAGGAAAATAAGTTGTCTCTTGCCACAAACAGAGGCAATAATAAACATTTACAAACATTGATTTTATTACAAGACTTTAATGGACATGTGACAGAACTAGAATGGCTTTAGCGTCTCCGGACACTAACTCTATGATTCTTTATTTGGAGAACTAAGTTTTACAGTAAGGAAATATATCCGAACTCTGTTTTATGTATCATTAAGCAAAACCAACACGTACATACAGATAAATATACTAGAATTTTCACTCCTCCTTCCAATTAATCAATATTCTATATATCGTTAACCAGTATAAGCTGGTTCAGGTAAAATGGCGTGCAAGCATCATTATGAAGGAAGAACTCGTCTAAAGTGGTGTATTTAACGTCAGGATATAACATTGAAGCGTCAACTCCAAATGAAGGCTTAATTTCATAGTTTGTGTGATCTCCCTTCATATATGCAGAGTGGCAAATTGACAGACCCATGTTTCTGGGGAATGAAGATTCTACAAGAACAAGAAATTGCAATTATCAGCACAAACACATATTTAGAAACCCTTTGCGCAATAATTTCAAGCTAACAAAAGGACTTGATTTGTGAAGTGAAAGAAGCAAGTTCACCATACATTTCTTTCAACTAGTAGGACACATGTCGAACATGCACTATAATTCACTGGACACTAACCTTTAATAATCTTCAAAACTTTATCTTCTGATACATAAACTCTCTTAAGAATTTCACTGTGATGCTTCTCCCAGAGAGATACAAGGTCATTGTATGACAAGGTGTTACCAGGTGGTCGGACATAGAGAATTTTGTTCAAGGTTCTTGGATCATCAACACTTCTAATGGTG